>Ga0335082_10000124_pt1 | contig 77567 bp, 77 predicted proteins | sample Lox_Sample_41_FD_206718 | JGI IMG/M metagenome (GOLD analysis project Ga0335082, IMG submission 206718) | Soil microbial communities from Loxahatchee National Wildlife Refuge, Florida, United States - Lox_Sample_4.1 | ecosystem: Environmental > Terrestrial > Soil > Wetlands | place: USA... | reverse complement strand
GTAGAATAGCGTCTCCATTCCATACAGCTCATCCATTCGGTGGCGGGATGGGTTCGTTCGGTGGTCTTGGATCGTTTGGAGGAACGTTTAGAGGAGCTACTGGAATGTTACCTCTTGGCCGGGGATTTGGAACTATGAATATTGCTAGTGCAATGTCTGGGGCTATAGGTAGTATGACCGGTGGTGGAGGCAACCTCTCAGGGTCCGCAGGAGCCTCTTCAGGCGGTTCTTCAGTTGGAGGTGGGGCAGGTGCCTCAGCTAGCAATGAAAGCGGTGGTGGAGGCGGAGAAGAAGGATTAGGGGATATGGTAGGTCAATCTGCTGCACTCAACCAAAATCTCCAGCAAGCAGATTCTACAGATTTCTCTGGTCTAATGGGTAATTTAGGTCAAGTAGGATCTTCAGTCAATACTTTAATAGGTCAAGCAGATAATCTGTATAATAGTCTAACAAATGTTGGGAACGCTGCAACAAATGCGTCACAAAGTGCAGCAAACACTATAAACAATTACGGAGATAACAACACTAATATAGGAACTGTGAACAATAATGGCTACGGTTATGGATCAGCAGCTCTAGAATCTGCAATGGCTGGAATGCCGTAAATCCCTCCCTAAAACTGAGATTGTACCCTAAACGGAGATTGTACCACAATGACGTTACTTACAATAAATACTAAATATGTAGTCCAAAGTACTACTGCTTTTAGCACGAGCAGTGCTACTTTGGTTGCAGATAACCCCTCATCTAACCCTCCAACTAAAACCTTTTCTCTTTCTGCAACTCAAACAGTTTTGGTAATATATAACGCCAATGCTGGACCGTCAGATGCGGGGGTAACTACTGGTTTTTCAAATGCTATCGGAATTGATGGTACTTCTGGATCAGCTGTTCACTCTCAAATGTATTGTAGTCAGTATGCCGCAACTGGTCCAAATCGTAACTGTTGTTTTTGGGTAGGGTCTCTTGCTAGTGGATCACATACTGTAACCGGATTGGTTGCTACAAACACGACTGGGACTGTAGTTATTAGTAACCGTACATTATTGGTGTATGTATTTAATGGAGACGAGTTTAGATATCTAGAAAACTCTACTTCTCAAACATATTCTGCTCAAGCTTATACTATGGATGGAAATGTAGATGTATCCGTCACTCCATCCGGTCCAGCTACTGCATTAGCAATGTATTATGCTACCAATAATCCAACGGGAACCACCGAAATAACCCAAGGAAAAGGAGTATCTATTGGGGTTGGAGCCTCAATGGCGGCTATTCCTGGGATGTCAGCATTCCAAGCAGCAAATGCGTCAAATGCTGCAGATTCAGCTACTACATTTGCAACAATTACGGGGATTTCAGGGACTAATACATATGGTGGAATGGTTTATGCACAGTTTGCGGGGACAGTCACAGTTAGTAAAAGCGCATTTGCAATCCTGTTTTTTGATGCAAATACTACACAAATTACATCTTACTTAGATAGTACAACCGGTAATACTCCTTCTACCACATCTCTTGTAAATGAACCAAGTGTGACTACAAGTTTAACTCCGGTTTCATATCAAACAGAATTATTAGTTTTAGCAAAAGCAGAGGTAATAACTGCATCTCCAAGTTCTGGGATATATTATGGAGTTAACATAAATTCTACGGATTATGCTCAAAGTAGGTATACTCTTCCTATCAATAATGGTGCCGGAAGTTGTGTAGTGGCGTATGGAATGACAGTTACTGCCGGAACTCCATACACAATTAATGGAAGATATGCATTAAATGTGAATGGAAGTTCTTGTGCTGTAACTGCTAGATATTTGGCTGCAATTTGGTTTACATTCCCAGGTCATTTAGCAAGTATAGTATCAGGTACTGGAGTTGCAATTGCAAATAATACTTTATTTTCGGTAATCCAAATTACAATTTCAGTATTCCTTGGAGCTACGAGTTCATCGATGGGGGTTCTAAAACAAACTTATGTTTGTGATGGGATGAACGATGATGTCCAAATAAACGCAGCTTTAGCCTATGCAAATTCGTTAGGACCTTCTGCTACTAATATGGCTTTAGTATATCTTCCTGGAGGGTATACTTACGATATTCAGAGTCCATTGATCGTGTATAGTTTTACTATCATCAAAATGGATAACTCTACAAAACTACTTTTAAACCCTAATCCGAGTGTAGCAAATTTCCCTAGTGGGAAGGCCATGCTATATTCTTCTGCAAGTATCCAAAATGTAGAGATCTATGGCGGAGAAATCAATGGGAACAAAGCAAATCTTGCAAATCCAGCTACATTCTATCCGGGATATCAACTAAGCGGAATTGTTTTTGCTAGCATAAATAATTTGAATGTACATAACCTTAAAATTACAAATTTAGTAGGATTTGGGATCTATGTCGGTCAAGGGTCTAACATAATTATCCAAAACAATGTATTTTCCCTTACTTTTTGTTCTTGTATATGTTTGTTATCATGTGTACCTAATCTAGGGTTAACGCCACCTGCCACTCTCGGAGCATCTATTTTTAGCAACAATATTACAGTTTCAGGTCGCTCGGATGGGATTATAGGCGGAATAAAAATTTATGATTGTGCAAATGTAACAATTAATAACAACTATATTACTGGTTGGGTAGACCCCAATAATACTCTTTCTTCTGATCAACAAGCATTGGGTGCAAATAATTCCACCGCTGCGACTCAACATGGAATTATAGTTATAGATGATTCTGGAGTTTCTGTAAATATTGTGATGTTTTTAAACGTGATCCTCAATATTTATGGAGTTGGGGTCATGATTTCTGAAACTGGAAACGGAGCATCTCAACCAAACAAAAATTTACTGTTTTATACAAATCAGGTTCAGTTTTGTGGAGGATCTACTGTAATTGATTACAATTGTGGGGTCTGTTTACAAGGGTTTAATGGAGCCAGATTTTATTCAAACTCTGTTAGTAACTGTTTCCATGCTGGAGTTTTAGTTAATTTTGCTCCGGTGAGTTGTAGTCAAACGGTTTATTTCACTAACAACAATATTTGTCACACTCGATGTCATTACAATCCGGCGTTTAGATATGCTTGGTCTGGATGTGGATGTTGTAACCTAGTCCCTACTCAAATGGCGTTGGTAATGTTAAATAATGTACTTGCAGACAATAACGAGAACTATTATGGGATCACTAGCGTTAACGATTACCAAGTCGTAGCCTCAGTCCAACCTTATGTGCCACCAGTAAGTTATATGCCAAATCCTGCTAAAAATTATTATATCCCTGGATATAGCGCATACATCAATGGATACCCATTTAGATGGCAAAACAAGAAAATAAATGTTAAAAAGTCGATTGCTCAAGAACATCCGCCAGGAACAGACGGGTTTTGTATAGAAGATTTTGGGTTTGAAGGATGTGACGTTACTCTAGACTGTTATTCCTATTCTCTAAACGAAATGAGACAAGTAATACAAGCATTTTATACTCCTTCTCAAGTGACTGGATTATCAGTACTCGAATTGGGAGGAATATACACAGGTTGGGGGATTACGGGGATATGTGCATCCCATTCTACTGATATCAAACTTTCTACTTTAGTCCCTCAAAATGCGTATCCATACAATGTTTTGTTTATTGCAGACAAACCTATCATGCAATCCATGACTCCTACAGTTCGGACTAAAATTTTGACAGACCGGCTCCCTGGAGGGTCGTGGATATCTAATGATTCGTTAGCTGAAGATGTTATTAATAATGGAGATTTTCATTGTTGGTATCAAAATGCTGGTTCTGACTGGCCTTGGTTACCTACAAATTGGGACGTGAGTGTGGTAGCAGGATGGTTTGGAAGTCAATTATGGAGATCACCTGGAATTCAAGATCCTAATAAATTATCTTTTGGACTGAATGGAGATGGAACCACTAATAAAGTTGGGGGGATTCAACAATTTGTACAAGTAAAACCAAATATTCCATATATATTGACATCATGTGCAGCAACATATAATATGGGAACTGCAATTGCGTTTATAAATATATATGATACAGATGGCGCGTTATTAATGAGTAATCAATATACAGGCAATTCGGGAGTATATAACTGGACTACATTAACAGATACCTACACTTTTTCAACGAGCCAACCTTTTGTACAAGTAAAAATATTTGGAGGGGATGTTTCTAATGGTGGAGTGATGCCAAGTAATTCCTGGTGTATGATAGATTTTGTATCTCTCCAGCCTGGTCACCAATATGATGACGCACTTATTGGAACCAATATTACCACTACTGGAACAGTGAATGTTACTCCAAACATATATGTGGAAGCTACAAATATGCAGCAATGTAGTGCTGCATTATGGACTGAAGGGTTTAATACTGCTGCTCTTGATAATTATCAAATTTCATATACGACTGCAACTTATACTTTAATAAAGGAATATAGATTGTGGCCTGCGGATGGGTGGAGAAGATATCGAATAGATCATTGTGGTATTCGGCATAGATGTGTGCATGGATGTACAGTCACTACATACGTCGAGTATAGTGTTTATAGTTCTTCTGATGGGAACAACCCTCTATCAACTACAACAATTTCTACATGGTCACGGACATGTAATGATGATGTAACTTGGTTTTTAGAATCGACTAATCCATACATAACCCATATAGATAGAAATCAAGAAATTAGGATTCGATTTTGGGGAAAATGTAGTATCACTACGGGTCAAGCGTTTTGGATGAATCCGAGTTATAGTGTTACTGATATTTATTGGAGTGCTTTAAATACTCCGTCATTAGGTGTTCAAATTTGGAATCAGGCAGATCCTTTAAAAATATTACAATTGAGTAATCAGTTATACCCTGGAATGTCGATTGCAATTAATAATGATGGTACCGGATCTTTTGAATATAAAGACTGTCTCCAAAATATCACATACCAAACAATATCCTGGTACGATGTAAACGCAACCATGTCTGGAATGACTACAACATATCCAAATATCCCAGTCCAAAACTCCGTTATCAATTTGCTAACTCTTGCATCAAATGGATGGGTAATTTACTATTTTGACACACGATATCCTATAACTGGGATTCCGTATCTCCAACTAGATTTGTGTAGTGGGAATCCGTATGTATATATTGCACCTGCAAACTGTGGGATTTCAGCAGCGGTCCCAGCTGGAACAGGAACAGGTACTTTAGTAAGTGGAGGAGGAAATAACGGTACAAATTATAGTAGTTTTGGATGTGGATTCACCGTTAATGGAAGTACAATATATACTACCGTATGCGTAAATGGAGTGAACAAATCGGTTTGGTGGCCGGTAGATATGAATTCTACGTCTGCTCCAAATTGTGCTTATCCATATTGTGTAGAACTAGACAATGCAGCGAACATGTCTTTAAAAGGCCAGACTCAGTTTTATGTACTGATTTGGGGGAATCCTAGCTGTATTATAAATTCGATTTATCTCTATACTGACATCGTGACAATCGATGCTGAAATTCCTCAGATATTGGTAGGTGGCCCTCAAAATCTAGCAGATGGAACTCAGATAACCAACCAACCTACTAATAACACATTCCTGATGACCATGCCAGGAATAGGATCAACGGTAAACAGAATGTCTGTAAAAGTCACATTGAGATACCAAGATGCCCATAGGATGATCTAAAATGGTAGTTAAAACCACCGCAGTTCGATTAATTGTTGAAAAAGCGTATAATTACAACTCGTCTGTAAACAACCAGGATCAGTATTTTCCTAAAGTACTTTCGGCATCTGTGGTTTATCAATATCCTTTATCAGTTCCAAACGCCACTATCGAAATTGTGACTAACACGAATATAAGTACTTGTGCTTACACTTCTCCAGTTAGATTTGACGATTTAGTTAGACTCCAGGTTTCTACTAAAATGAGAGCGTCTGAGAAAACAGTATGGGAAACTATATTTGATGGAAGAGTTAGGGATATATCTAGTCAGTTTGCATCTAAAAACACCACTACTTTATTTTGTGTAGGCCATATCAACTATGCAGCGACAAACATAATGGATAACGGGTTTGGAACTTTACCGGGCACATCTGAATCAGTTACATCAGCGGATGGGAGTTATAGTTGGTGTACTTTACAGACTTGGGGTACAGAACCAACCGGGATATATAATAGGAACAATTATCATAGAAATACTTCAACTGGAACTTATTTACCCCTTACCGTGAGTATGGTATTTCAAACATTGTGGGAAATATACTTAAAATATTTGCTTCAAATTCCGGCTAGACCATGGGCAAGTTATCAAACCAAAGGGATAAATCCGGCAGCTCATGCTCAATATTCTTCGACAGAAACATTAGCATATAATTATGGTATAACATACTGGGGATTTTTACCAGATAGGATAACTAAACGAACCATACAATCTATAACTGGTTCCAACCACACCTCTTTTGAAATGTTAAATGCGACTTTAGGATATTATCCTGCTCACCGACTAGATTTTAATGCAAGCTATATAGATTCAGGATCTTATATAATCCCAATGCCCAACGATAACTCCAAAGTAGGAGCTAAACGAAAGAATTGGAATGCAGCATTATCCTCAACTATAGCAACTGTAGGAAATGCTGAAGCTGAGATATATGATGCATCTACCGCATTAGCTATCAGTTCAATTTCAGCTTCGCCTTGGCAAAACTATGTATTTGATGTCCTTGCTCAACTCGAACAAATTTGTAACTATCAATATTATATTTCAGTGGTTCCACTATATAGCTCAAATAATAAATTTGTGACGGCATTTCTTCGCTGGCAACATTTCCCTAATCTAATGACTAATAAATATGCTGCAATTGAAGGAACTGAACGATTATTAGGTACTGCTTTTTCGTCAAAAGGAGATCAAGTTTATAACTACTTTTTTATAACAGGAGCAGGCAGTGGAACCCAAACATCAAGTAATGGGGGAACTCCAGAGACGTCTACTAGTTGGAGTACTACTGGAAATAACTCAGCATATAGCCAATATACAAACTATGGATCTACAACTGCAAATTCTAATAATCAAAATCAACCCTCGTTTTGTGGATTAGCTCAAGATTCTGATTATATAATGAGGTATGGATATCGGTGTAAAGTATTATCTATACCAGGAATTTACGATTTTGCAACAGCTACCTCGATTGCTCAATATATGGTGACTAAATTTAGAGACCCCGAAATATCAGGATCTGTAACTCTCCAAGGAACTCCTCAAGCAAAAATAGGGGATTTAGTTCACGTTAAAGTTCCAAGTATAGAAATAAATGGGATTCAAATAAACAAACTATACCATGTTTATAAAATCCAACATACCCTAAATGGAAAATCATTTACTACAGATCTAGAGTTGACCAGATTAAAAATGAAACCTGAAGATTATATAGCAGCGATTAGTCAACAACTTAGATTTAACAATATGATGACAATCCCTCCCCTTGCAAACCCAGTAGGAGTAGATATTCTTGGAAATATAATTTTAGGGGATTCATCAGATGGTGGAGATTCTGGGTATATTTATGGAAACAATACCCAATTAATGAATTCGTTTGTAGACCATACCCCAAGTATAGGGTTGTGACCACACTTTAGAAAAAGAGAGGGGAAAACCCCTATAATATTTAAGCTGGAGTATTACAGGGAGGACACACTGTTCCGACTGGAGCAGGGCCTACGTTTGCAGGACATGGACACAAATTGCCAGTACCTATAGGCATTCCTCCAATTGGCATTCCAATCATACCGGGTCCATATAATCCACCGCCAATCATACCAGGACCGAAGAACCCTCGTCCTATCATACCTGGACCATAAAATCCTCTACCTATTCTACCAGGTCCAAAAAATCCTCGACCTATCATACCAGGACCATACATTCCTCTACCGATCAATCCTGGACCCATATACGGCATTATCCCAGGACCCATAGGCATTATACCAGGGATACCTCCACCAATAACCTGAGGAGCTACAACTGCCCCTCCTATGGGAGCACCAGGGCATTGGCACAAAGCAGCGTTACAAATTGCAGTCGCTGGACCAACCATGACAGCAATTACAAGAAAAATCAAGAAGAAAGATCTTTTAGTAGTCATCAATTAAACTTTAGAAACGACCATATAAATAATTTTACCTTTTCTACCATTTTTTTAGGAAAGTAACCAGGGATATTTTAGGGATACAGCCATAAGTGGAGTGTACGGTTAATCTGTATCCCTCTATCGTTTCTTCAGAAATGAATACCCTTGTGCACCATATAGAAAATGCTTATAACATATATAATTTTCTCTTTTTTGGCCGAATACAGTGATTTTAGTATTAAGGATGTATAATTGCCTCTAATACTAACAATCCAAAACCAAACAATATTAAACAAATTATAGATAACATCAGATTCCATACTAGTTTTATCAAATTATCTGCAAAACTCAGATTGACCGCCTTCTGTAAAATACAGTGATTTTATCATAAAACCTGTGGATTTAAAAAGGGAGGGACGTCAGAATCTTGCTCGAACTCTGACTCCAATACTCACTAGAAGGATTGAGGGAATGCTCGTATCCCTAATTATTAATTAAGTATTATAGTATATATAAATACTTCCACATCTCATCTAATAATATTCACACCAGCAGTGCCTATTCCAGCGCCAGTGTCGATCACCCCAACTATCTATCCACCATCTCCATGTCCGTTCGCATTGACGATGACAATAGGGTTCATAATCCCACCCCCATCCACCATCGTTCCATCCTCCACCAGACCAACCACCCCAATGATGATGACCCCAATGATGGTGATGATAACCCCAATATGCTACGGTGTTCGTTGCTGTCATTGACAGAAGAATTACTAATATCCCAAAAATTATTAGCTTTCTATTCATATGTTCCCAATTCTCTCCAAAATTTATATACATTTTCAATTATAAATATAGGAAGAAGTTTGGAAGTGAATTTCCCAGTTTCCCTTCATATTCTAGGAATGTATATAAAATTTAAATAGTTTGCGGAGTATCTATAAAATATGATAGAAGTAATGGGAGAAATCACAATATTTTTGTTAGAATTGGCGTTATCACTTCTCTTCTTAGTGATAATTGTGATAATATTGATGGGGGCTTTTGAAATTATTAGGAGTATATTTGACCCAGAATGCTAAATCAAACTTATTTATATCAAACCTATACCCTCGCCGGACTGAAAATGTATATATAAATATAGCTCCAATAAAATTAGGGGTGATTGAGAGTATGTTAGAGTTATTAATATTGATGATAATTTTATGTATAATAGTAGCTGGATGGATCAAGATAATAGCATATCTTCTTCATTGGATCGTAAGGATATTAAAATTTATTTTCTAACAAATAACTGGTAAAAAAGAGTACTAAAAGCAGTAGATCCACGAAGAAAGCCAGAAGTATTAAAGAGAAGAAGAATCCCCCTATTGACACAGAGCACTCCTTTTATGTTGGATGGTAAGACGGAGGAGAACACTAGATCCGCCTTACCTGCTGACAATATCTCTACGTTTTTTTTAGTTAAAAATGTTTCTCATAGCTAGTTCAGGTTGTATTTTATTTTTTTCAATCCTATTTTCAGACATCATACAATATTTAGGAGAGATCTCTATTCCAATATATTTCCGATTTAAACCCATAGCCACAATAGCGGTTGTTCCACTTCCCGAAAACGGATCTAAAACGATCTGAGCATTTGTTGAAGAAATAATTCTTTTGATAAGGGATACAGGAAACGGAGCAGGGTGATCATTATTCATTTCTTGTGTGAACTCCCATACATCCCCATACGCATTTGCCTTCGGAGCAAGTTTGAATTTGGGTTTTGCTATGAGATAAATTACTTCATATGTTGGTAGAAAATATCCTGGATTGAAATTAATCCCACCTTTCCTACGCCAGATAATTATTTGCCTTACGGGGAAACCACCAACAATATCTTGCCTATCTTGAAGTAAACCACCCTGTACACGCCATTTATGATTATAGAATATTGCACCATCTTCCTTGAGTAACCGAAACATTTCAGTTAAACAATCTTTTTGCCATTTTGAATATTCTTCGTGTGGCATATTATCATTGAAAGTATCATAAGCATTTAACAACGCAGCATTTGACCATTTCCCACCCCGACCATTTTTCATCCCATTGCCAGTAGAATTTTTTAGATTATATGGAGGAGAGGTGACAATAAGATCTAGACACTTATCGGGCATTTGTTGCATTATAGAGTAACAATCCCCACATATAATTTTATTTAAGTAATCCTCTGGAAATTCCAAAATATTAACCCCAGTTTTAGAGAGATAAATTCCAATATGAGATCCATAGATATATATAACTTCCAGAGAAAATATAGTCCTATGGCAAGTCCACAGTCTTCAAAAAAGGGGAATGGGAAAAAACCAGTAGTAAATATTAATCCCGTGAAATCCAAGCCTCTACCCGGAAGTGCAATCACACCATCTGGATCAGATGCTAAAAAAGCCGGGAAAAAATCCAAGTAACTATGATCAAAAAGTTTATATGATCTGTTTATAAATATTTACTATCATGGCTAAAGGTAAGACGGTTAATGGTAAACCTGTGAATCGCGGTAAAAACAATAATGGTAAAGGAAAAGGTGGAAAAGGAAAAGGTGGGAAGAAAGGCGGCGATTGCGAGGACTGAGTGCAATGGCTGCAGCTAAAGGAAAATCGCCTATCCATCTCAACCCAAAAAACAAAGGAGCTTTACACGAATCTTTAGGGATTGAAGCCGATAAAAAAATTCCTGCTGGAGATTTGTCTAAAATTGTGAATGCAAAAAAAGGAGCTAAAGTAAACATTAATGGTAAAAGTATCACAGTGACAGGCCAACTTAAAAAACGCGCAAATTTTGCTAAAAACGCTAAAAATTGGCATCATTGATCTAAAAGAGCATCATAGAGGTAAAATGGAAAAACCGAAATGATGCTCTTCATAGTCAAAATCTGGCGCATTTTTCAAAAACGATTCCAATGTATATAACTTTTGTTCTCTTTTTTATTAAGATAATGAGTATTATTCACGTCAATGAGGATATTATACCATCACTATAACATTCTAACATTACAACTATAATAATCTACGATAAACATATATAGTCCTATAACGTTTTAAAGTTTGACCAAAAGCGCATCCATAATTTAAACAAAAATCGTCTTCGGTATAATGATTTGAATAGTAGAGTGGACACCAACCCAATTATATTTATGCCCCCCAACTCTCTAAAAATCATTTACCCAAGATATATATATTTATAAGCAATGAGGAAATAATTAGAGGATTGTGCTCGGATTCCAAATAGCTAAAAAATGGATATGTTTGCATTTGAGATATCCAGCATACTATTAAGCTAATGTATGAGTACGTCAGGCACAATCACATTCTGAGATTATTTTCGAGCGTACCACGGCCCGCCATTGCGGTTTTGATAGATAGGTAGGTATACTACCGTCTAATATCGCTAATGGAACAAAAGAACAAATTGCGCCTGACATACTATACACTCACCTCTTAGTATATATCTTTTACCAATTGCGGATATATAGCTACTTATACTAACAGTAGTGTATACTTAACATACTGCACAATATATAGTAGGTATATAAAATACTTATAATTACTCTCTACAAAAATAGAATGGTATTGAAAAATTTTAATTAATCAAAAATAGAAGTGGGGAGTACGTGATATCTAAGCTTCCCTGGTTCTGGATCATCATCTGAGGGAATACATTTTGGACAGTTTTTTTCTAGTTCTTCAAAACTTGTGAATTGCATCCCTTTATATTCTTCAAGATCAGGATCGTCATTAGGGACATAAATGTATGGTGTAATTTCTTCAGATGTCATAAATATACCTCTTCGGGAGATACAATTGATTCTTCTGTAGAATAGTTTCCAATATCCCTCATAAACTGGTACTCGGTAAAGGGGATACGTTTTTTACTCCCCCTATAGTTCAATTCGCGTAATTTTAAATAGGTACTATATTCAAATTCTGAATATGGAGTACGTTGAGGGATAGAGGATCCTTTCATGTTTTTTAGTCGAGACAAAACAAATTGTAATAATAATTGTCCTTGTTCCCGTTTAGTAACTAAAAAAGGATTTAATTGAGTCAAAACGTTTTGGCAATTTACTAAAGCATTGAGATAGACTTTATATGTATTATTCCAGGGATGGTCTTTTTCGCGGATATATGAGTGATATTTATTTAATCCCCATAGTTCCATAATATATTTGATTGTGGATAAATCAGTATTTATAACAGAAATCGTAGGAGTATAATTATAGTTTGGATCCCCATTTGAATATTTACTAACTCGTTGATTTATTGAAAAAGTTCCTTCCCCATCCATAAATCCAGCTAACCAAACTGCGTCATCATGAGAGAATGTCTTTATTTCACAATTTTTTACAAATGGAATTTAAAGACCCCCTTCCCCCAACTCTTCCGCAGACACGTCACCAGCAGCGATCATATCCGAGATGCTGCGGTTCTTGGCCCTGGTGTGAGCGGTAGCATAGATGTCATGTTCAGGGTGGGAAAATTTACGTTCTGTACTAGCACAGATCCCCACTCCTTCTGTAACTCTACCATTCGGAGCAGTGCATTCAACTTTTATTTTCCAGTAATAATCTCCTTTGTCTAACGGGATTTGACGTTCTTCAACAATTCTGTCTGTTAGATTGTAAAACGTAGCTAATTTTCTCCAACCGGATTTTTTTACATAGTCTCGACCTGAAATATGTTGAAGATCTGATCTTGAGAGAATAGCAGATTTTAAAGATTGAAACTCGTGCCAAGCCGCAACTGCTTCTGCTTTAGTTACCGCCGGCCTAACAATACCTGAAACCCCAACGGGAGCAGGTAACGTAACAATCTCAGTGCATTTTGTAATATCTTCAGAAGGTTCGATGGTTTTGACATCTTTCATCAGCTCTGCATTTGACAATTCGTTGACTGCATGGATTTCTTTGTCAACAATATCTTTGATTTCATCGTCTTTGATTCGACTATAGGGGATAACGTTGACATTCCCTTCCGATGTAATCATATCTACTTGCCATGATCTTTTTGCAGGGTCTCGGATCAAAATCATCTTATCCGATAACTGTTTTTTCCAAACTGAACTTTCAAAAACAAATCCGCATTTAACAAAGTGATCATTACTAGACATGTGGTACAATCTCCAATAAAAAATGTTTAAAAAGAAAAGAGTTTATTTCAAATCGTCATCGCAATCTTCCTCAGGTTCAGATTTTGGAGTTAAAGCCTCGGTTTTTATTACGTCCCCATTAACTATTTTCCATTCAGTGACTTTATCGTAAGCCTTCTCTGGGCTCTCTAGAGAGTCTATAACGTCTTGAGGGATATTACATGCTAAACATTCTGTTTGTGTCTCTGGAGCTGGCTTAGACAGCTTTGTGCCATTGTTTAACACTAGCTCAAAATGTGTAAAGAAACTTTGATTTCCGAATGGAGTTTGTAAAACTTGTTTACAAGGTATGACCCTAGTATATGGCCATTGTTCTTTACTTACTTCTGTAATAGTTCCATCAGGATTTGTAAAAGTAAGAATCCCCGATTCTTCCTTATATTCTCCATTATCTAACTTCAGTTGATTCTCTTCAAACCATTGTTTAAGGTTTTTTCCGTCTTTTCCATCCAAATTAGATCACCGTTTACTATATAACTGTTTTTAGAAATAGTTAAATGAGGATTACGTTCCCACCCTTTAAGACTTTTACTCTTTTAAAATATATTTTGGCTACAATATTCACAATTGCTGTAAATTCTATAAATTATGTAACCTTTATATAAGAGGAACTCCATCTATAATTTCATGGAGAAGACAACAATAGCTGAAAAAAAACCTACGACTGTACAACTACATATGACAACTCAAAAACGTTTAAAAGAAATTGGAACTATGGGGTCTACGTATGACGATGTCGTGAACGAAGTACTTGATTTTTGGGATGCTGGACATCGTCAAATTTATTTCAAGAAAGGGGATTATTAAATATTTGGAGGAGGTGGAAGAGTTGTATCTAATATTTACATCAATAGTATTCATCGCGTTTTTATTAACGGTTTGTAAATGGATTGGAGAAAAGGTGATTTGATGAATCTAAAACAGAAATGGAAGTATATGACAGAGTATAAACGAAATTCTAGAGAGGTTGAAATAGATTTACGATTGACATCTAACATTGTAGATAGAGTAGAAAATATATCGTCAGACGAAATATCTTTTGAAGAAAAATTGCATATTTTACTAGAGTTTTGTGAAAATAAACAAGATGAACTTACCGAAATATTGCAACAAACTGATATTTTACCACCTAGTAAATATAGATTATATGATAGCTATATAGTTTCTTTAAAAGAATGGACTGGATTTAGAATTAGTCGATTAGCTCCTCATGAACTTTCGATGAATAATAAATTAGCTACTCTGTTAGATTATTGGGATTTATACCATACTCCAGAATCTCAAGATTATTCTCCAGACTCTATCCCTACTATTCCATATCGGCTATATGCATCCTCAATTAAAAGTATTATACAACAAAATGGGGACTTTAGCCATAGAAAAAATATAATTCTCCCAATGGATGTTTACCAAAAAATAATTGAATTAAAACTGGAGTGGAAAGAACCTTTATATTGCGTCCTCTGGAGAATATTTAGTAATTTTGAAAATTGAGGAGTCATGGAATTTTATGGAAACTCTATAGCAAACATTAGACGAAAAGTTGTAGAGTATATTTATAAAAATGGGGAATTGGTCGAGGATCAAAGAGAAGAAAAAACGTTAGAGGTAAAGAACCTTTTACTTCATTTGACCGGGAAAAATCGGCAGAGTGCTGAAAAAGGACTTACTGAAGTTTTAGATAGAGATTTTGCAAAAGGATTGATCACCGAGAAAACAGCAAAAGAAAAAGCAGATGCGTTCGATTACTCATATGGATGGCAAATAAGGGAAGAAGACGCACTTCCGAAAGTAATTAGACTACTTAGGCAAAATCCTAATACCAGAAGGGCTTATTTACCAGTGTTCCACCCTAAAAATGTGGGGAGCAAGAAAGAGATTCCATGTTGTACTGGTATAAATATTTTGATACGTGACGAGGTACTTGAGCTCACAACAATTTTCCGAAGTAATGAGATGTTTATTGCATTCATGACGGACTGTAAGGGATTTTGTGATTTTCAAGTTTGGTTGGCACGAACCCTAGGGTATCAGTGGGGGGATTACCACCATTTTGTAGGCTCTGCACATCTCAGATTATCAGATGAGGATGGGATACTAAAATTGTTGGAGATGTGATTTTGCCACATGAGACCGAAAATCAACCATTTAAAAAATGCAAAGGTGTGAACAGATTATCAGCGATTCCCTCGGATTTGAAAGTGCCGATAATTTTAATAATTATGCTGATTGGAGATTTTATATTTTGTGGGTTGTTTATCACAAATAATCCAGTGGTAAAAACTGTAGTATTATTTGTATCCCAAATCATATTTTTTGCAGCGGGAATGTTAATACTCACATTATAAATTATCTCTTTCTTTTTTTTACAATTTATCCCAAAATTTATAACATAGTTATATATTATCTAACTTGATATACATTTTGGAGATGATAATATACCATCATCACTTACACAAGATGATTTAGTTAAAGATATCTACATTATCAAACAGTATCTAAATCCTGATCTTGATGATGATCCAATGTTGGCTAAACTTAATACTAAAGTTAGACATTTGGTGAAAATGTTTGGGGATTTTGTGGTTTATGTAGCAGGTAACGAACAAAAACCGTACACTCAAAAAGAACTGGAACTTGAAACTCTTCCTATGCCTACCAAAAAAGTTAGTGGGTTGCCGCAAGTAGGAGATTATCATTTTGCAATAAAATTTAAAGGGTTACAAGAACCTAGGAAATTAGCTTTTGCAGTTGAGCGAAAAGAAGTGGGAGATTTTCACAACACTTTGATAATGAATCATAAAAGATTCAACCGAGAAATTGACCGGTTTAGACGAGACCCTACACTTCAACAATTTTATGTATTTGTAGAGGGAAGCCAAATCGAATTTTTGAGATATATCCCTCCAGTAGGCAAGAATAGAAGACGACATATAAAAAATTATGAAGCTGCAAAGAGGGAAGCATTATGGAGTTTACAGTCTCGCGGGATCCATATTTGTTTCAATGGGTCTCGAGCAGAAAGTTGTAATGCGATGAAATCTCTAGTTTTCCAATATGCCGTCAAGAACTGGCAAGAATGGTTATTACTGTAATAATATACTATAAGTTTATAAAGCATAAAGTAATCAGGATCTCTGTATAATTTAGGAGAGATTTAGTACCATGGCAATTATTGATAAGAAGATAATTACGATACCCTCAGAACTTCATTCACGAATTGTAGGTTTAAAATTATATGATCGAGAACCTCTCTATGATGTTATCAGGAGGGCTCTAGATGGATTTAAAAATTGATGAAGAGTTTAAAGCATTACTTCCTTCTGTTTCTTATGATGAGATGAAAGCGTTAGAGCAAGACATCCGCTCCAATGGAATTAAAAACCCATTGATCGTTTGGAAGGGAATTGTAGTTGATGGTCATAAACGATTTGAGATTTGTACCAGATTAGGAATAATTCCTCCGACTAAAGAAAAGACGTTCCAGTCGAGAAATAACGCAATGATTTGGATTGTAAAAAATTACATGGAAACCCATGAGTTAACTCCATTCCAAAACTGCGAACTCGCGCTGAAATTGTACCCTATTTTTCATAAACAAGCTGTAAAAGAACAGCAGAAAGCCCAGGATTGGATTACTAAACAAAGACTGGCAAAAACCAAAATGACTAAACTTGAGAAAGACGGGAAAGAAAAGTCTCAAGATTATCTAATTGCAAAAGCGGATTGGCTAGAGGCAATGGACAAGATAAAGAGAGAGTTTATAAAAATCAATTCTTACAAAGAGATCTCTAAAATTGTAGGGTTGTCTGATATCACTCTTACTCGTGTAAAAAAGATTTTGGAATTTGTCCCTGAGAATATTGTAAATAAAGCTAGACAGGGAGAAGTTGCGATTACTACACTCCATAATGTACTGAAACAGCAAAAACTCAAAGGGGATTGGGAAGAAGTCGATTTGAAAAATTGTAAATGCGAATGCAAAAAAATGCCATTGGAAGAACTGATCGAGGATTGGAGGAACGAATCTAAAACTGAGGTTGAAACTCCTAAAGAAACTCCAAAAGGAGTAGAACTCGAATTAGTTACTTTAGTCCCCAAAAATTTTATAATAGATAAAGTCTTTGATAGATTTAGGGTACCCTTATCTAACCAAGAGACGTTAGAGTTAGCGGATGATATAAAGTCTAGAGGTTGCGATTATATTTTTACAATTTGGAAAGAAGTTGATCCTATCAATGGAGCAGTTAATGAAATCATAATTGATGGGATCGAACATTATCAGATTTGTAAAAAAGAGAATAAATCGTTTACTTTTGTAGAGAAACAGTTTCCGAGCAGAGCAGATGTATGTATTTGGATAGTTAAAAATGAGATTGGCCATAAAAAATTAACCGAACTCCAGAGAGCAGAACTGGCTGTAAAACTATTACCTATTCTCAAAAAGACAAAGTTGCCCGAATATCATCGAGGTTGCGAAGAATTTGTGAATTATGAACTGGCTAAAATTGCGAATGTGTCTTATGAGTTTATTACTCAATTTAGAGAAAAGTTAGCAGAGGTCACTGAAAAGAAAAAAGATATTCCTAAAGTCTCTAAGAATGGATTGAACATTACTGAGGATCAATATAAAAAACTGAAGTATGTAACTGATCATGCAAGTTCGGAACAAATTGATGATTGTTTGAATGGTAGAACTTCGTTTGAGGAACTATACAGGAAACTCACTTATAAAGAAATTACCGTAGATATCAAAGAAGATGGTAAAGTTCATACTGTAAAAATCAAGTCTTCTGATCCGTTATATGAACAATTTTTAAAATTAGCTTGTGGGGTTGAGTAACATTACATCTTTAAAAAAAGGAGATCAAAAATTAACTAAATATTTGACATTGTTTTGCGAACAATGCGATTGGGAGTGGAAAGAAAAGGATCTGGGAAACGTGTATTGTCCTATGTGCGGCTCTAATAAGATGGCAGTTGATTATATAAAAGTAATTGACTGGGGGAGAGACGAATAAAGAGCTATCATTGCAAAAGATGCGGAGAAAACTTTTATCCTAAAGTTCCGCTTTATCCTTCAAAATGTCCGAAATGTCTATCTTCCGGCTGGAACGACGATATTCCAGGACATAATTTATAAATTCTTTTTTTAGGTGAAGACATGACTCTAATAGACAATATTATTGGGGACTATAATAGACTGAGAATAATTGATGTTTTTTACAAATATCAAACTATCCTCTGTGCAAAAGATATAGTACATGAAACAAAATTGAACAGAGTGACGATAATTAAATATTTGAAACAATTAGAAAAAGATAAAGTAATTTATCATACAGGTACAGGATTGTATAGGATGAAATATTATGCACTCTCACACAAAGTTGATTTATATTTAAATATGGCACGTGGCGACACTATTTTTCAAAAAGCGTATGGATGTAAAGTTTAACAAATGTTTAAATAATATCCGGTAAATTAGTAAGTTGTATTTAAATAAATTCATACCCTTGGGGAGTTTTGTGATATTCTCCTTAAGGGAATCTCCTAACACTGATTTATTCTTCAACTAATGGTTCTTCCTCTTCTGATTTTGGTTCATCAGTGAGCAATTTGTCACAAAATTCTGGGTATTTGTCTCGGATAGCATTTTCAACTACTTTATATATTTTTAAATTATACGTGGCAGCTATTATCCTAATCACGTGTCCAACATTATCTTTAGCAGGGACGGCAATAAATCCTTTTCCAACCATTTTCTATCTCCGTTTCTTTTAAAAATACCAATTTTTGAACAGCTTTGTAAAATATAAACCTATCCACTATTTTACATATGACTCGTCTGCAAATTTATGATTTTTTAATTAGTCAACAATAATTAATAATTTGTCGACTAATTCTGTCTGTTGTTGATTATCAATTCTAAAATTTGTTGCCCCCTATAATTTCCGAAAAGTATATATAATTTAATGACATTTACTGTTTAATGAAATAGTAAATGAAAGGAGTGAATGATATGTCAGTGAAAGAAGCCGAAATAATAGAATGTCATAGATCGCCGGAAGAGAAATTGCAAATGATAAACTTGAACCTGAATATGTTAATTGATGATTACAATGCACTATCTCAAAAGATAGCCCAACTTACCGAAGAAAAGAAAATGATTTCGGATAATATTGAGGTAATGATTGCAAAATGGAAAATGACTGATAAAAAAGGAGTTTGGGAGAGGCTTAGGAAATAAGCCCTTTTTTTTATTAGAAGTTGTTCCGATAAGTTTATATATTTTACGGACAATTATGTATTGAGGTGAACTTGATTATGACTATGGATGGTTGTTACGAAGATGATGAACTAGAATATGATTGTCAAAAAGCATATTTAGAACAAACTGGAAAAGATGAGATTGATGATGATTATGAAATATTTAGAGAAGATTATTTAGAAGCAACAAATGATGAATTGAATTATTGGAGGTATGAATAAATTGGTAACTAAAAAAGAAACAGTAGCATTATTACAAAAAATAATAGATGGAATTGATAAATATAATGAAGATGAAAAAGGGATTTATCATGTACTGATAATATTTAAAGATAAAGATAAGCCTAATTTAAAGGAATATTTAACTATTCATGATATAATTGACGATTATTTAAAACCTTCAGATTGGTATAAATAAGTATAGGAGGGGAAAATTATTCAAAAAAGGATAGATACGAAGTATTTTAAAAGTTTTTTATAGAGAATTATTCCGAAAAGGTTTAATAATTTGCAGACATATAGAGAATTAGAAAAAAACGGGTAAGTTGGAATTTGGAGAATTTGCAATGGAAGTAAAGGGAAAACAACCTACCGATGCAGAAAAAGAAGAGGTAATCAAAGATTTTGTCTTGTACAATAAAATTGTAATGATTTATGATCCTTTTATAAATTTTGATTATAGGCCACAATGGAAACAACCGTTTGAGAAATGGTTGAATAGATTAAGTCCAGAATCTAGACAAGAAAATGTGAAGTTATTAAAACCATATACTGCTACTGTAGAAGATATCAAAATCATTATAGATTATGCTGGACTTGAATGGATACAGGCATATGACGGTTGGACGTTCACGATTTGGTGAGGTCAAACATGACGATGACGTATGGAGAGTGGAGAGATACTCTAATAAAAAGTATAAAATATAGAATTAATGATGGAGAAGTTAGAGATTCTGTAAAAATAGATATTTATGGAGATTTAACAGTCCACTGGTCTGATCAAAATAAACCTATACAGTTGATCACTCAACATCAATTATTCAGAGAATATAAAGAGTATATAAAACAAACTGAAGGAACCGCGTTTATTACAGCGTGAATGAGAATGTGTGTAGGAGGTAATGATTTGGAGCTAAATAAGAAAATAGAAAAATGTGAAAATGCAAAAGAGACTTTAAAAGAATCAAAGAAACGATTAGAGGATATATTTATAGATACTATATTGAGAAAAGATTTAGGAGAAATTCCACAAATACTAGATGAATTTGATAAAATTGAAAAAGTTCTGAGCCGACTAGAAAATATGGTTCGGAGTGAAAAAAAAGATGCAATAAAAGAGTATAGTGGAACAACAGTAATCCAGTCCAAAGATAATCAATGTTTAACTAGAGATCAAATCTATGAGCAGATGTATGATTATATAAAATCTAAATCAAATATGGAACATAACTTGAATGAGTTAATGATTACTATTATAGGATATAGGATTAAACAAAAAGAGAATCCTAAAGAGTATGACACTTTTTTAAATCAAGCTAGAAGAGTGAGAAAACGAATTGCTAAAGAAGAAAATGAGGAATGGAGTTCAAAAAGAGTAGAAGGTGAAGATAATTCGTATCCTCTAAGTTATAGTATTCAAAAACTTTAAATAAATTTTAAGTAAGATCAAGATCAGTTTATAATTTGGATGGTAATACTATTTTATGATGCAAAATGAGTACTAAAGAAGCCATCCGGTCACATTATTTGGAGCAGTTGGGGTACGTTCCTTTTTTTATTGAAAATACGCTTGACGAATTTGATGAAGACGAGGACGGAATGTATTTCAACTATGAAATCGAAGAGGGTCAACATAAAAAAGTGTATAAAACCCAAGAAAACTTTATAGATTGGGCTCATACTGTAGCTGATGGAATTGTTAAAGAATTTTTAGGAGTAAGGTCAGCTAGTAGAAAATATCATGAGTCTTGGGAATATTGATCATGGAGTTTGATTATGGTAGTTACTAATTATGTAATTGACGAAGAATTTGTAGAAAAGTTGAATGAAGAGACAGATAGGGGTAATTTTTTACGAACTCGGACTAAATATGGACTTGGGGATAACAATCCTGGAATGGTTTATCCTATGGAGTATCAAGTTTATGGGTTTTCTTCAGATAATCGACTTTTACTATATAATGAAGACTATGGATGGTTTTTAGGAGAGGCCAAATCTTGGGTAGAAATTATAGAGCAGTTGCATGAAAATATGAGATTGATGCTGGAATATGTAAAGAACGTAACTGGGGAATGATTAATATTGTACGGATGTGACCTATGTAATAAATCCAAATTATTACATAGATAAAATAGGAAATGTTTATAATGTAGAAAAGAGTAGTATGTTTGGAAAAATACTATATCTGGTATCATCGGATTTTGTGCGAAATTTGAGATAGCGGTGTCACCGATGGGTTGTTGTTATCAACCTGTCGGATTACTACTTATCGTTTTTAGGTTCATAAAATTCCTTAAAGATTTATTTTTTTGAAAATTTATTTTGGAAGGATTCTTTATTAAATATTGTTCCGAAAAGTTTATATATTTTGCAGACATAGTAGGTATTGTAAGAAATAAGATTAAAGGAGAACACAAAAATATTAATTTTGGACAAAGAGGCTGATACAAATGGTAAATGTTTATGATAATGATGGTAATGTGGTTGCTCGTGTAAAATCAAATTCTAACCTAGATATTTGGGATGGACGTAATTATACGAACGGTGGAACTGGAAAACATCTAGGGTTGACTAAACTTAAAAAATCAAAAAAGTTTGTGCTGATATTTACTTCTCAATGGGAAGGGGATCGTGATTATGGAGAAGTAGTTTCAGACGAATTTGCATTTGCGCAGATTGCACGTTCGGAAAGTTGGGAATTGCTAGATAAATATCCCGAATTGAAGGTTTTTGAGACAGAGCTTGATTCTGACGATGAATAAACTACTATTATTAATTTTTAGAACAACGGAGCTGAGCATAAATGACAAACAATGGAATAAATGAAGTGGATATCGCGAATGAAATATTGGGATTTGTAGGGAATCTGGATGATGAGAAAGATGCGTTCAATTTTTTTGAATTGTATATTAAAGCTTTCAAAAATGTAAATCTTGAGTTTGATGTAGAACGAGTTTATAATGAAGTTTGTGATACTGATCGCAGGTTTTTACATTTTTGTTTTCAAAACATATAAAATTGATACTTTTTAAAAAAGGAGAATATAAAATGTCATATTTGGATCAAGGGCTTGATAAAAAAGACGTTTTAGATTTTATTCAAGAGTTGCAAGAGCTAATTGACGAGGTAAAAACGTATTTAGACTGTAGGAATGAGTGTTATTCCCCGTTAAGTTCTGAGAATGTATATGCAACATATAATCGTGCATATGATGAGCTTGTAGATTTTAGTTATCATGTAACTAAAGAATCCGATTTGTAACGGAAATGGAGAACTAAATTATGATAAATTTAGAAAATATACCCAATATTGATTACAATTTATTGTTAGATGATGGTATAAAATTAGTTACTCGATATGCAATATCGATTGATAGACTGTTCCTGGAATATGAAGTATACCAAAATGGAAAACGAATTTATGATCCGTTTGAGGACGACAATATATCGAATGAGACTTATTCAAAAATTGATAAATTTCTTTTTGAAATGAAGACTAAGTTTGGGAACCTAATCCCTGAATGTGAAGAGGAGAGAATGATAAAACAAACTCCAAAAATGGTTTGGATATCGTTTGGAACAGATTATCCATTTGTGGATAGTAAAAAGCCTGCGGTTTGGATTAGTAATTTAGGAGTATATTCGTCTATTGATGAACCTGATTCTCCAAATATTAATTATAAACAATTTAAATTGTATACTCATGACGAAGGATGGGGTTATTATTCAGAAAATAGGTAATTAGGAAATACTGTCAGTGAATGGAAAAGCCAGAGATTGGTGGAACAATCTCTAGGCTTAGAGCGCAAAATCGTCAAAGCTTAAATTTTTGTGACGATAATGTGGTACTTCTCCAATAGTACTATGTTATTTTTGCAAGAATTTATACTTTGTGATATTGTTCTTAATATTCTGGCAAAATGGAAAACGTGGTGGGCTAAAGCCCTGGTAGGGAAGGATACCCACTGGATAATGACTGTTTGAATAGTTTTAAATATGGTCAGGGACATATCAATTAGGTACTGAGATTGTACCATGATAGCAGATACATCTATTTTGTCAGAAGAAGAGTTTTCGATTAGGCTAATAAAAACCTTTAGAGAATTCCATGACGTTCTAGATCCCTGGTACTACCGGAGGAATGTGTCTGTCTAAATGTGTTTGTGCAGAATGCACTAACTATGATCTCGCAAATCAAATAGAAGTTGCGGAACTCAAGAAGCGCTTGACGCTTTTAGAGTGTCAAAACGAGATTAATAAAATCATTTTCAATCGTGACATTTTCGTCAAGGAGAACAAGTTCCGCGAAGAGCTAGAACTTTTATTACAGAACAAAGATATTTACGGATTCTTTGACCTTTTATCGAAAGGTTTCCTGGATAAATAGTTCGTTTTTTTAATTGCTCTTGATCGAATCATAACTAAACATCCGCAAAAAAAATGGACGTGGACGAACTTTTCGTCCAACCCTAAAAAGGGTCAATCCAAAAACGTCGTCCACCGACGCAGTGACGGCGTAGTAATAGTGTACACTATTTTACGTCTGAGGACTTGGACGAAGACGTCGTCCTCGTCCAAATAAAATGAATCTTTCAGGTGAGAAAGAGTGTCTGAAATAGAACGTATATCCAAGACTGTAAAACTCCAGAAATCACTGCTTGACTTATGGGAAATTTGTGAGAAGTCACATGACCTTCCTAGTCTTTCAACATTATTATCTGAAGCAATGAATAAAATACTAGACGAAAGAATCGTCCCTGAATTTTACGATCATCTAATCTATGAAAAACAGTTAGATATAATCCGGTTGGAAGAAGAAAAAAAGCAAGCATTACATATTAAAGAATTACAACAATCCAAACTCAAAGTTATCACTCTCGCACAAAAACAGGAAGAAAGTAGAAACGAGTTTAGGATGACAAAGTTCGAAAAAAATAAATCATCTTTGATAACTCAATACAAAAACCATTGTATTGATTGGAAAAAAATAAAAGACGTTTTTGAATTTGAAACTACAGCTAAAGCCGAAGCTACAATTACAGAATGGTTCCGACAAGAAAACCTAATTTGAGTTTCCTAATGAAATGGATATATATATAGATTTCACAAGGAACTCATACTTTGCATGGCCTACCCAGGTATCCCTCCCCACCAGGGGCTCTAGGAGGGCACGTCTATAGCAAAAAAGCGGATTAATGATCATAAACCTCATCACTCTTTGCTTAATTTCAAAATGACGTATCCTCCAGTTACAAAATATGTAATTCCAAAAACTATTTCTCACACGTCTCCATGTATGTCTCTATATTGGAGACATTTACCAATTATTACTGATTACTCCCATCTAAAATTAGATGATTTTGTTTATGAGAAGGATTGTGATCATGATGAGAAGCCGGATCATGAACTCGACTCGTCAGACTATCAGTTGGAATGAGATACAATGGTATTGTTTCTCATTACTGGATTTTACTCCTACCGTTGACGAAATATCGGAATGGTACGGTACTCCTGAAAAGTATCTTGATCCCACGATAGAATATAAACTCAATCCTGATCCCAATTTTTTCAACGATCTTGAAAAACATCTAGAGTTAAACGATGAGTATCGAGCTGATAGACGACGGTATCATGCAAAACATCCCAACAAATCTTTGAGAAAAAATAAACACGATTTTTATATCAATTTTTCAGAAACGTTTCTCGACGATCTAAAAGATTTTCGAAGTTGGTTTTTGACGGTGTTTCCAGATGGAACACCAGATGAAAAACTTGAAGATATGACTCTAAAATTTCAATCCGAATGGAAATGGTATGATGCATTGTGCGGACACGAGTTTGTTAAACGAGGATTTAAACTCGTTGACTCCCGAGAATCGTCTTCAATATATCCGAAAAAGCTTATTAGAGGCACTATCTATCCGTAACGCGGTTTTAAATCCAACTAATCCGTTAGTGGAATTGCCGATTACGGTTCAAATTGAGGAACAAATTCGAGGGGAAATTACGCTACTCACTAATATTCTATTACTTGTAGACGGAGACAAAAATTAATGAATGCAAAACCTAACGATTTTCCGTTTAGAACGTTAACTGCTATTCATTTTAGGGCGAGAGCCACTTTAAAAACAGTGTCAAGTAAGTTAAAAATTTCAGAGGATAGGACAAGAGAAGTTCTTGAAAATTTAGCAGAACAAAATCTGGTGATTTTTGATAAAAGAGGGAACGTGGCATATGTAAAATTGACCCCAGAAGGGTTGAACTATCTCAATAATCGTAGAAATACATAGAAAGATTTTTGTAGAGTGGTATTTAAATACTCTCTATATTTTTATAGATATAGGAGTGCCATTAAATGTCACGAGGAAGAGGGAGACCTCTAAAATTAACCGAAGAACGAACTCAGATTTTAGTTGAAAATATCGATTTAGGAATGCCGTATCGTCTAGCATGTCAGGCTGCAGGAATTGCGTTTCAAACATTTAACGAATGGATGAAACAAGGGGCTCATGAAAAAGATATCGGCGAAGATACTATTTATACTGATTTTCATGATCGAATAAAAAAAGCGGAGGCTGATTGCGCTCGCGGATGCCTTCAAAGAATACGAGAGAAGGTTTTGAAAAATAATAGTCCGTATTACGATACTTGGATGTTATCTCGTCGATATCCAGACGACTTTGGCGAAAGACAACATATAACGTCAGATAATAAAAACCAAAACGAGAATGTAAATGTCAACGTCGACGCAACCAGTCCTGAAGAGATTAGATCATCGATACTCAGCGGATTATCTTCGCAGCCTACCGAAAAATGAGCAGGAACAGTTTCTAAAATCTATTCCTGATTCTCAACTAGAATTTTTTAAAAAAGATTGGTTGTTCTGGGCTAGAGATAACCAGCTTCCACCAGACGAATGGGGAAAGGACGGCTGTTTCATCTGGAATATCCGAGCTGGGCGAGGATGGGGTAAAACCAAAACCTCAGCGGAAACGTTCGTTTGGGCTGTACGTTATGGCGGATATAAATACCCTAATCTAGTCGGAGCTACCGCCGAAGATGTGCGCGATCTAATGATCGATGGGGAATCCGGTATCCTAGCGTGTTGCCCTAAAGATTTTTATCCAACGTTTATCCCGTCTTTAAAAAAGCTGATTTGGCCAAATAAAGTAGTGTCTCATTTTTATTATGGATCCGAACCGGATAAGGCGCGAGGTCCCCAATCTGATTTTTTATGGTGTGACGAAATCGCAAAATGGTTGCGGCCAGAGGAGACGTTTGATAATCTAATGATGGGTCTCAGATTAGGCAAAAATCCTCTTTGTATAGTATCTTCTACTCCCAGACCGACTAAATTTCTTATAGAATTAGAAAAAAGGATGGACGATAAGGGAAGAAAATGTACCGTGGTGACTCGCGGCAATACTCAAGAAAATTATTGCAACCTTTCACCTGTCTTTATTTCGACAATTATTAATAAATATAAAGGGACTAGGTTGGGGAGACAAGAGCTAGAAGGCGATTTTCTTTCAGATAATCCTGAAGCGCTTTGGAAACGAGACATTATTGACGATAATAGAGTCTACAAACCGCCTGCACAATATACCTATGTTGTGGTTGGTGTAGATCCGGCTACTACCTCTAAAGAGGGGTCTGATGATACTGGGATTATAGTAGTCGCGGCAGATGCTAATAATCATGGATATGTTCTAGGAGATTATACGATTCATGATACGCCGCAACAATGGGGAAAAGCGGTGATTTCTGCATTTCATCTTCATCAGGCAAATCTGGTAGTTGGCGAGGTCAATAATGGAGGCGATATGGTCGAACATACGATTAGGATGTTGGATGCATCAGTTCCGTTTAAGGCAGTTCACGCATCTAGAGGAAAAGTTATTCGGGCAGAGCCGGTGTCGTCTCTTTATGAACAAGGTCGTGTTCATCATGTAGGGACGTTCCGTGAATTGGAAGACCAGTTATGTGAATGGGTTCCTGGGGCGGAAAAGAGTCCTGATCGGTTAGATAGTTTAGTTTGGGGTATAACTGAGCTCAATTTGATAAAACAAGAAGGATTTGATGCTTCTATTACAGAAGGAAGCTCCCTAGCATCGTCGTTTGGAGAAAATATTTGGAGAATGATGGGATTTTCAAAATAAAAGAGGGAGTTTATGCTTGAATTCATTTTTGGATACTTTTGTGGTGTGATTATAGGTCATTTACTCGAAAAATACCAATCTTGACTATTTTTAGACTGAAAAATTACAGGCTTTATTATACAAGCGCGGCCATTTTTAGAGTTCCGCAATCTTTTTATATTTTTCAGATTTTTAGCTAGAAATTGATATTTTTCAATCCCTAGCTCCCTTATATTATGCATCCGATTTCCTAGAGGTCAATACCAAGCCTCTAGTCAACATTCGATACGCCTAGACGATGCTAGGACTAGCTTTGTCCCAAGCTACTTGGTAGATTGTCTGCTAAGTTTATATATTTATCGGTTTTATTAGGTTATTTGAAAAATCACTCTTCTTTTCTTGCTTATCCGAAAAGTTTATATATTTTGCAGACATAGTAGTTATTGCAAGGTGAAACAGATGCCTTGCGCTGACACAAAATGATAAATAAGGAGAACACAGAAAATGATCGATTTGAACACAATTACAGATTTTGCAACGCTCGCAGCACACCCAATCGGAACCGCATTCAGCGACCACGGTATGACTTGGATCCTAGATGGATGCCACACCTCAGCTACACATATGGCTCCTGGATACGAACTGTTCCATTACTGCGATTTCCATAACGCAGATCCCGCTCTTGGAACTAGCAAGAAATGGTTTGCCATGCTCCCCATGATCTCTTGTTCAAGCCACTGGGTGAAACAACAGGTTCTGGCTGTGATTAGGAGATTCCAGTAGAGGGATTGTAGATGATTGGGATCACTAACCTGAGCCTGGCTGAACAGTTATATGCTCATAAAGAGTGGGAGGCGTGGAAGCTGTTTGAAACGATAGCTATAAGTGACGCGGCCCTGCTTCTGTATGGCCCTGATGGATTATATACTCGTACTGGAGCTGATCCTGCTGTATGATACAGATCCGGTTTGGCAACAGATGAAAGACGACAATGACTGGCGAGGGATGGCTGCTTATCATGCGCAGCATCGGGATATACTCCCTTCTCCATCCCCCTCACACCAACTAGAGGACACGAACCTTGATTTTGTTATCCTCTCAGTTTCAGCGATATTGCTCACAGCGTTATTGCTCTATGGTTTAGTCCTGTTCTTACAGTATTAGATAGATATTCCCTGTGTGAGCCAAACCGCTCACATCCTTTATCCGCAAAGTTTATATATTTTACAGACATAGTATGTATTAGAGGAGAACTGACAAATGACTGAAATGACAATTACACAAGCGCTGTTAAAATTGCATAGCCTAATACCAAAACCAGCAAGTGCGGTCTGGATGAGGGATGAAGATGGAGATTGTTGGTCACTCGCAGGTGCGTTAGAAGAGTTTGAGGGTATAAACGATATATACGACTTGACAGTGACGGAAACTGGAATATACAGGCCACCACTCTACCCAGGACAGCTCTGGGAATGCGAAGATCCAGTATTTGAGAGATGCTGCTAAAGGTTATGTTCTTGCAGTATTAGACGCTTTACTCAGTGGGTTACTCCCACTCTTTTTTAACCACTCTGTTTTTGATATCCCTCCTTTTCCAAATCGCCAGCTTTTTTATCGCCTCGAGTTTCCCACTTTTTCAACGCGTGTGCTCCCTGCGCTTTCAGCTGCCCTGTCTCCCGTCTCCCTGTCCTGCCATATGCCGCGTCCCTGTCCCTGCCATAGTCCCTCCATGCTATGCTGTGTCATGCTCCTATAGGCTCTTATAGGCTCCTATAGAAGCCTATAGCTCTCAGGGAGGAATACTACTACAAAAAAATTAGGGAATTATTGGCAACTATTTAACTTTTTGGCCGCGATTAAACCCTAAAAAATAGTGAGATTGTTCCCCTAATTATTTTTTAAATAGTGATTTATCTAAAAGGGAGACGATTAATAGATACTATTTTCTAACTCGATTGGTTAGGGCATTCTAGGGCGATGAGGGGATCCTATAGGGGATCCTATAGGGGATCCGTTTAGATTGCATGCCCTCTGATATGTAGGGTTGGTTAATCGGATTCCTATTGCCGGTCTTTGAGTTGCCGCATCTGATCGGGCCGCGAAATAAATTATACAGATCATATCTCCTATCCGAATCTGGGCTGAGATGTAATATGATGTGCCCTATAAAGGGGAGATATATGCCCTGACTCATTGCTATGTGCGCATAGGGTATATGAGATAGGATAGACAGGATAGGATAGTAGGGCAGGACAGTAGGGCATGTCTCATTGGCATCCTCTCTGTCTCTCTCGCCTCCGGCCTCCCTGCCCGCCTCCTCGCCCTCGGAAGCCGGTTAGTGCGTTCCGTTCGAGTCGCCGCAATCAGATGCCAAAGGGTGCGCGGTTTGAGATGTTGTAGAGTTAGGGTCTTTATAAGATGGGGGCTTATGTCTTATACATGGGCATTAGCGTCTTTGGTCGGATTGTGATTAGGTGCCTGATCTGCAACGCAGAGTTGCGGCAACGAAAAAATGAATCGGTGAAATCGTTTTTTAAACGGGCGGACCCATTCCGTAAACGCCATTTAGTAACATCTGCGACAGTGACAAAGGTAATTTGCGTAGACGAGTCGCTAGGTTTTTATTCTCTCACACCCTAGTAACGGCTCGGTCAAGGATATATTAGTAGATACACACTCTATGTGCTATCAAGCAGGGTAAGACCGAGAGAGGCGGATGCGAGACCGTCTGCTCCGGTCTTCTCTTTTTTAGATTTCTGTTTTTAGATCTTTTTTCAGATTCTCTCCAAACGTTTTGTCTCCTCAAGCTCGCTTATCCGAAAAGTTTATATATTTTACGGACATTATAGGTATTGCAGGAAGAATAAGGAAACCTGCGCTGACAAAAAGAAAATAAGGAGAACAATAAAATGATAGAACACATAGCAAACTTGAATCAATTGTTGGACATACTCTCTTGCAGTATAAATTCCCCGCTTCTCGTTTTCGGGAAAAATGTTTTCACGCTCGGGACTTGCGTTCCTGATATGATAAATCATACCGCGCACTGCGAACTAATTCAAGTCGGACAATGCATAAACGGCGCCTGGGAGAGTTTCGTATGATCGATCCCCACTCTTTCCTTTTTTCTGTGATGAGCGTGTTTGACGCGGTAATGCATATCGATATCTCTCATTATTTCATGTTCGCAGATTGGGGGCATCATTTCGGGAGTTATCATCATCATTCCGGTTATCATTCGTTCTCGGGCTGGCATCATTCCTCATACGGGCCTAATCACCGCTGGAGATGATCTAAATGGGATTGCTTCATCTCTGGCATATCTTTAGATTATTTCGGCACGGACATCGTGGTCATCGCCGGCATCCCCGACGATAATCTAACTTTTTTCTAATCTTTTTCCTAATTTTCAACGATTGCTCTTTTTCCGAATCTTAAGGCAACTTTTTTAAAATCTGTATTTTGCCGCAATTTTTAAAATCAAAAAAAAGGAATTGTCTCTGAGCGCGCCGAACCCGCCTCCGGAATCGAGAAGCCGAGTAGAAAATAAAAGTTGCGGCAAGATTTAGCATTTTCAAAATAGGAATTAGGAATTGGATCCTCGAGATTTGGGGGATTCTCCTAGCGCGCTCGCGGCCGGGTTCTCAGATTTCCCGCGTCAAAGCCCAGCGCTGGAAATAAATTTCGGAGCCGCTGAAATCCGCGCAGATTCGGGCAGCTAAATCTTTTTTTCAGAGATCGCGGCAGATTCTCAAAAAGAAAGATTTTTTATTTTTTCTCTCAGCGCGGTTTTTCAAAAGATCACGTTTCCGAAAATTCCTGGCGCGGGCTACCTACAAGATATTTCTTTAATATCTGTAAAATATATAAACTTTCCGGACACATTTATTTATAAAAAAAAGATATAGCAGTATTTGACAGGCTTTTACACCTGCCAAAATTTCTGACCGACTTAAATATACTTTGATGAGTTTTCCCTCGACGGGCTGTGCCAACAACCCATCAACGGCGGTATAGATATCTTTTCATCCAAAATCCAACAGGGATTCCCTGTCACTACTCCCCAATGATCTCTATATATAAACATCTTCCGATTTTTTTCCAAACTATTACATTCCGAAAAATATTTATACTTTACGGATCACTAATTAGGGTGAGTTGAGCTTTTGCAGTTCCCTGCCCCACAATCTCTCCTGGGTTGGGTTCAGGTTGTGGTTCTCTTATCTTCTGGTAAAACAGTTCTTGTCTCGGCATTTTGAGTATAAGTTGCGCTCCATCCGCCCCATACTGTTTTTGTTTACTCATCACTTTTTGTTTAAGTTTATCTCCACTTTTTTCCAACCACGCTTCTTTTGTCATTTCAGAATCACTATAAATAGCCGTCATATAATTTTTCATGCATACTCTCCTGGAAATAGGTATGCCATTTCGGTATCCACATATTTATTAAGCACTGGTATCCTCGTCAACATCTCTCTCGCCTCGTCTTCATCTCTAAAATACGCAGCATACTCATACAGTATCATCCGTACCCACACTTTCTCTTCGATCAACATATACCCTTGATCTGGGTGCCGTATCATCAACCTCCCGTCTTCGCTCACTCCATAAACTTCATACCCATATATAAAATCAAAATCTCCGTTATACTTCTTCAACACCTTATCTTCCCGTTTCATCAACTTCAACAAATCTTGTTCTTGCCGATTCAGAATTTTTATATACCGATCCGTTATCTTCTTCACAATTGTTAACTCCTACTTAATTTTATTCACAGTTCAGTATACTACTTCTATCTAATATTTACTTAGTCTCTATCTCAATTATATAGAATATCTGCAAACTATATAAATATTTAATTTGTTTGTTCAGACGTCTCTCTCAATTCTTTCATAAACTTCCTCACTTTCTCTGCTTCAATTGCCTTCCATGCCTCCGCTGGATTTTTACGCAGTACAATTTCATCCAATCTCGTCAGTGAATTATTAAAGAATTTTTCATAAAAATCCACTTTGTTTTCATGAACAATTACTGTCATTTTAGTATTCCCTTTTTTGAGAGATGAAATCATACTCTTATTCCCAACTCTCGCTGTCCAAACAGTACAATCTACAGGCACAGTAATTTGATTTTGATATGGATTGTAATCCCCCTCAATCACAGTACATTTATGAAAAGACCATTTAGTAGTATGAATATTCAAGTTCCCCTTTTCGTCAGTAGTCCCCTTAAATATGTGATCAGTCTTGGGATTTATAAATAGACTTATCGGTATTTGTCTATCCCACGACACTGATCTACTTGGTCGCCCTCGCTCAGTTAATATCATATTCTCTAATAAGTCTTTAAATTATATATACTTTTCGGACAATTATTGAATAAACAATGTCCCGCAAATTCACCTGAAAAAAATAAATTGGAGTAATAACTAAATGAACAAAACAAATAATATGTCTTTGAAGTAAATATAATCGATACTAGTTTACACTATGCTGCAGAAAGGGAGTGGATCCCGATGTTGGGGGGCAACATCGGGGAGAGTGTGTGTGGAAGCTCTGATATTCAGCAGCAAATAGTATAGGATGTTCAAGGATAAATATTTATCTACTGTATACCTCTAACTCTCTATGGAATTGACAATAGATTCCCCCTCAATGTTCCCTGAAGAGTTTTCTATCATCGAGTTTCTCTTAACTCAACGAGACTGGACTGCCGACTCTAAAATTGTCGATCACGTCATATCAAAATTCCCAGACACTCCTACAAAAGACATCTACGACTCTTTAAATGATTTGAGCAATGACCACCTAATAGAATATGCAGAGCCAGACCAATACGGTATCTTCACTTTTGAAACAATTACAAACATTCACACCAAAGTCCCGTCTTTAAAACTAAACCAATTTAAAAAAGCGATAGAACTAGTCACTATCAACCGACTCCCTTTTATAAACCCTAAATTCAAACTGTTCCACACAGCATACATGATGCAACTCTTTTTATCGGAAGCGGCATTTGATTACAATATCCGATACCCCTATACCGACATTATTAGTCGAGGATACCAATATTTTGTCAACGGGCCTGGTCTTTCGGAATCCATAAACTTCACCACTCACAGTAAAGATCTGTACAAATCTTTTATGAAACTCATTACTGAAAAACACGGTGACACTTATATCTACATCCCCAAACCCCTCAACCAAACCGTAGAATGTGATATCTCATACACAGCTTTTATTGAGCTTTTAAAACAGATATCTCCGTCTGGTAACACTGAAATTTCTCAAATGGATATTATAAATTCGATATTGTCGACAATCTCTTCCCGTATTGTTGATAAACTCAACTCGGATTATAACTTAGAAATCGTGATTCCAGACGCAGTTTCTCATATAAAATCGACGTTTGTATCTCACATCACCACTCATGCACCGGAAACTCTATTCCCCTCCCTCCAAAAAATGACAAAACACGCTGAATATATATATTTCAAAGCTCCGTTCATTTTATTTGACCTCTTTTATGGAATAGATAACCTAAACGATACAGTTACCGCAAACGAGCGGATCTTTGTGAACATGGTTCGTCAAACCTCAGCATTTATATCCCAAGCTCCTCAATTACTTAAAGACATTGAAAAGTTTTGTGACGAAGAAAACCTGATTCATTACGTAGCGTATCAAATGTTATGTGAAGAATATGCAAATAGCAAAGTCATAAATTATGCTCAACAATAATTTTAGGAAATGATGTCATGGTCAAACGTGGATTTATTAGGATTCCTGATGATGATAGTATGGATTTAGACTATATCATGCGAATAATCTCTTCCCAACACTATTGTCCTCCCCCTTCAAGAGAAGAATCTTCAGAATACATAGGTTTTATCCCGTCTTGTTACAATCCAAAACAAGGAAAAACCATTTCTGAACGATTAAACACCATCGAACAGTTTATTGGTCTCAATTATAAAGATTTTGACCCTAACAATTTCTCATTATTAGAACAATATCGTATTCTTTCCGAAAGAATAGACGATCTTTCCGAAGATTCTTCTAAAAAGACTGTTAAAAGTCCAACTCATAGGATAAAAAACATTAGAAAACGAAGATACTAACATTTTCTCCTTAGGAAGTGGACATATATATCCATTTCACAAGGAACTTGATTTTTCAAGATCTAAAAGTAAAAGTCAGTTTTGACTTTATTATATAAAAGCCATGTTGTTGTGTTATGGGACTAATCATATAAATAAACACCTAATTAATATTGTATTGAGTATACAATAAGATTTTTGAGTTCCTTAGGAAATGGATATGTATGTCTCCTTCCTAAGGAGAATTCTAAAATTATTCTAAAAAAGAGTTGAATTCCAGATCTGGAATAGGGGCAACATTCCTACTCCAGACCAATATTATTGATAAAATACACCCACTATTTTGATCTCATCTTAAAATTGGGACTAGTGACCCCCCGTGAGAGCACTAGTCTAAGGGAGGGTAAATTTTTTGGATTTACAGCATAGACATAAACGACTTTACAAGATTTAAAGGTTTCTTAGAGAGAGTTTGTGGAAGTGAGCAAAGCCAAACTCTCCCTAAACTGTATAGTCTTTCGTCGAAATCCAAGGAGGTACAATACAGTAATTATCTTTATACTATATAATCTTTATTAATTTGTTTTTTTTACAACTATAAAGTGAATATTTAAAATGTTATACCTCTCATATAATCATATAATTTCAAAACTAATATATACTTTGCCATATTCTAAATAGTCGGTGATAAATAATGGTTGAATCTAGAGAAGTGGCAGACCGATTACTCCCTGTATTGCGGAATTATAGAGATCCCGACGAAGCTCGGTACATGATGAATATTTGTTTGGACTCATTAGAGGCTCACTATTCGTATAATAGGGACGAGGTAATAGGTATACTCCTGAGAGAATACCCTCGCCTGTTAGACGGCCTCTTAGAGCCTCTCATAATACCCACACGTGATTAGATATAAATTACAAAAGAAATCCCTAAATTTATATGAATATTTAGAGAAAGTAATAAATAAGTCTAAGTCGTCACTTTCTCTGTGATTTTTAAATGACATGTCAAAATGAACGCAGGTATGGCTGGCGAAGAGATAACTTAGATAGTAGAGATTTCACTTATTGTAAAATATTTACTGGTCCATTGCCACCGGCAGTAGATCTCCGGCCTTCAGATTCCCCAATTGAAGATCAAGGAAAATTGGGAAGTTGTACTGCTCATGCTCTTTCTGGTGCAATTCAGTTTTTGGAACTTAAAGACAAAGATCCAAATTATGAGACTGTTAGTAGACTATTTATTTACTACAATGAACGCGCTCTTGAACATTCTACAAACTCGGATTCGGGAGCTTCACTTCGAGACGGTATTAAATGTTTAATGTCTCAGGGTGTTTGTAATGAGATTCTTTGGCCGTATGATGAATCCAAAGTATTTACAAAACCTCCATCCAATGCTTATTCTGATGCTGTTAACCACAAATTAACAAATTATTATAGAATCTCTTCGTTCCATAACCAGAACGATCTTAACAGTATGAAAAACTGTTTAGCATCTGGACTCCCGTTCGTGTTTGGTTTCTCTGTTTATTCTAGTTTTGAAACTACTCAGGTAGAACAAACTGGTATCGTCCCGATGCCAAAATCTCATGAACAATTGCTCGGTGGTCATGCCGTCTGCTGTGTAGGATACGATGATTCTAAAGGAGTATTTATTGTACGAAACTCTTGGGGTACTGGTTGGGGTATGAAAGGTTACTTTACACTCCCATATCAGTATTTAGCAAGCACAAAACTCTCTACAGATTTCTGGGTTGTCCAACAAGAAACAGGGTTCTAATCCAAAATATTTATATAGACTCACATCAAATATTTGTTTGGATTTTCCTTAGAATAAATCCTGAAAAGTAAATGACTTCTCACGATAGACAAAAGTGGTGGTTCTACATTTCTCCCACCTCTGCGACGGCTCGCATATCCCGTATCAAATATGCAAGGGGCGAGGGATTTCACCTTTACCTCTACCCCACAGGATATCCCCCACATCTTCACCAAGAAGAGTTTGTTGCTTCTCTTCTAGGGGGGATATCCTTTTCCAATCTTACGTTGAAAGTTTACAAAATCTTTCAAAAATATTTTTAAAAATACAACTCACAACGGAGAATATTTTATGAAAAAAATACTTGCTATTTTGATAGCTATATTATTTGTAGTCTCATTGACTGCAGTAGCGGTAAATGCTGCTTCTCATAAACATCATGCAAAAGAGAAAGCTCCAGGTCCAGGTCCACATATTGGCCCTCACATTGGTCCTGGCGGCGGCGGATTTGGCCCTCACATTGGTCCTGGCCATTTTGGCCCTGGCGGCTGGGGTCCTGGCAGGTTTGGTCCTGGAGGATATGGTCCTGGCTGGATAGGTAACGGTGGATATTATCCATATGCTCCTATTAACGCTCCTATGGGGTATAGTTGCCAATACGTAAATGGCGTTTACATGTGCCCTAACCAGTTTGGACAGTTTGTTCCTGTTTATTAAAGACAGAACTTTCTGTCATTTCTTTTTTAGTGTGGAGTTTTGTTTATGATGATTGATATTTATTGTATAGGTACAGTTCTTTTTTTCCTCATGGCTCATTTTGAAATATTTTCTGAAGATATTGTAATGTTACCACTCTTTGCTTTGGTATGTATGCTCATAGGCTCGGTCTTATGTCAACAATTTGGATTCTAATAGTCGGTAATCTCTTTCATTTTACCGACTATTAACTTCATAAAAAACAGTCCCACACTAGAACAAATTTTAAATACTTCCCCCTCCTTTTCTTGTTCACAATTTTAAGGTCAGGGTTTATATACTCCCAAGGGCGACTAAATCAAAAATTATTTATAGATTGATGATTTAGTATTAATTACTCACCTCATTATATAGTCTACAGTTTTGCACCTCGAGGTTTCTAGATTTCTCCTAGAGGTGCATCACGTCTGTTTTTAATCTTCCATTAATCTAGGAACACCATCTTCTATAATCACATATGATGAATGTTCCACCATATCTCCACAGTTTGCAACTTTATCATCAATGTGAGGGGTATGAGTATGCCCCATCACTAATAATCTAAACTTTTTTTTGTCAACTAGTTTTCTAGCTTCGTTCAATATTTTTAACCAACATTCCGAATCTTCGTTAGGGTCACAATTGATATCGTTTTTAAATCTATAATATTTATGATACAATTTCGGGCACAGTTCTGTAATACAATGGTATAATGGATACGCAAAACGTTGTTGCGCATCAAATCTCCATCCGTGACAGTAATGGATATTGTCTTTTGTAAACCTGTCACTTACTGGTATTACATCAGGGATTATTAGTTCATGTTTCAGATTAAAGTCATGATTTCCCCATATCAAGGTAGTTGGAACCTTGTATGCTAGTTCTACAAGTTCGTGATAACAACTTCTCATAGGTTCTTTAGTCAAAATCTCCCTTTCTTCACAAACCCACAAATCAAATATGTCGCCGCACAGTATTACCTCATCGGCATCTTCCTGAGCTTTCTTAAAAAAGTTTAGAATCTTCGGATAGTTTGCGTGAGGTAACCCTATATGTAAGTCACTTGCGCAATAAATTTTTATGGAATACTCCCCCTACTTGCTGTAAATCTATAAAATAGAGTGTATCTGTCCTCATATAAACTTTGATTTAACTGATTTCATAACTTTAAACAGTGGTAAATATAGAGGTTTCATCTAAATAAATGCTGGAAATAATCCAATTTTATGGAAAAAGACGCCTGATAATGCCTTCTTTTAATTAAATTATGGATTAAAAATGGCAAAAAATAGCCAAATAATGCCCGAAAATCCTTAAAAAAACTCTAAAAATGCGGAAAATCCCCAAATAAATTCAAAATAAATCCTCTATTTAGTGATTTTGAAATATGGTTAAATAACCGTAAATACCACTTATTACAACGTAAAAAAACGGAGATTGTACCACAAATGATCAATAAAACTAATGCAATGGCACAAATGCTCCCCAGGCGGCGAGGTAGACCTCCTGGATCGGGAAAAAAAAAGGCCGCTGCACCTACTTATGAACAAGGATATGTCTATATATTCCCAAACCAGTCTGTCCAATGGGAAAATAAAGATACTACGATTGTTACAATGATGAAGCTTCGGAATAACGCCGAAGCTACAAGTTTGGCACTAAAATTGATCAATCTGGTGTTACCTCCCAAACCTCCTGTGATCAAAGTTACAGATAAAGATGGTAACAAAGATGAAGATCTTGCTTTACGTCTCACAAAAATGTGTGAAACTAAAGAAGTTGCTCTTTATAAACAGATGCATCGAGCCCTAGACTGTTTTTGTTTTGATGCGTACGTTATCAATTACGTTATTGATCAAGCAGATGACGGATTTTGGGAACTAAAAATGATTAGGGACTTACCGGCAGCCTCTTTCCGGGCGGTACCTTGGAAAAATATTTCGGTGATTTATGCTCCACAGGACGTTCTCGGTCTTCTTCTTCCTGGGATTGTATTCCGTGTGGAAGATATGTCAATTCACTATTATCAAACAAACTATCTTGGACAACCCTTCGAACTTGGATCTGTTACTCACTTTAGACCACCTAGTCACGATTATGATGTTGTTGGCCTTCCTCTATTCTTTAATCTAGTTCCTTGGTTTCAACGATCTGAGTTTGCTTGGACTGCTCAAATGCAATCTGTAAATCGAGTAGGGGCTCCTTCAATTTTCATCCAGGTAGAAAATCCAAGACCCGGGGATATCGAGCTTGCTAAAAGTATAGTTTCAAACTGGTCTAAAAATAACAATTTTGTAATTCCTTCAAATTTCAAAGTAGTAGAAGTAGGGGCGACTGTTAATGATATGGCGATTAACACAATCATTAGAATCAACAACTTCTTTTCCAGTTATTTCTCCCCAGCAGATTTCATTGCTACCGATGGAGCATTGCTGGGTGGTTCGGACGAAGCCAAGGCAGAGTTATTGGATTCGTTCATTAGCGGAATGCAAGGACACATCGTCGAACAGTTCACTCCCTTACTTCAAAAAGTACTTGAATACAACGGATACCTTGACTATTCCATCTCTATAGAATTTCCACCTCGTAAATTCAAGAACGGAGTGCTTGATCAGTTACGCGCTCAAGGCGCAGCGGAAATCGAAGTTATTGATATCAACGAGTACAGAATGTTGCTGGGACTCCCTCCAAAAACTCCCGAAGAACTTGAAGAGATGAGAGCAGAATGGGAATGGCTAAAACAATCTAGTACTGAACTTCCCAAAGACGATTCTACTCAAAAACCCCAAGACCCTACAGAATATACTCGACAGAAATCAATGACTCCTGATGAAGTTACGAATGAAGAACAGCATTATAAAACCCAATAAGGAAGGCATCAAATGACTGATGAATATTTGGATACAGCATTATTCACAATGCTGTTCCTTATTTTAGTTGCAGTTTGCATTATTCGTCATATAATCTACAAATAATGGGTGTTGAAATGTGCATGGATTTTATACCATATTTTGAGGAAGGACTTATAGGATATTACTCTACAATTTATTTACAGGATTTAAAATCAAATCCAACTCAATTTTTTTATAACTGTTCAGGTGCATTTTATGGTTAACGACCCTATAGAACCATCTCCATTAAATTTAGAGTCTATGGTTCCAAATGCCGATACCTCTAAAAAGAACAATCTATCTGTTGTTTGTGGTTCTTGTAATTGTGAATGTCCAGATAATACCAAATTTCAGATTCATTGTCTAATTGCATATGGAATCTTGATCGTTTTGTTGGTAGCGTGGTTGATCTATCACTAGTTCAAAAATGATGAGAGTTAAGAACAACCTATATAAGGAACAACATAATAACTTGGTATAAATAACATGGAGGTGGACTCAAGATTACAATCGGACCTGATAAAACGAAACGAGATGACGCGCACAAAAATAGAGGAAAACAGTTACGGAACGAGATTATCGAACAAAATAGGTTACGTCCTGAAGATCTTCAAATGATCCGAAGTCGTAATCCTGAGCGAGATCAACAACTTGTTCAGAATGACCGGACTAAAAAACCTGATGGTGGACATAAAACTATTGGGAAAGGTAAACGGGAATATATGGAGATATCTCCTGAAGTAATTAGTCCTTTAAAAAAAGGTCGTCATGCAGAACGCGATAATGGCGTTTTGAAAGACAACAGATTGATTCGAAATTGATATTATTATTTTCCAGATTTCCAGTAACAACACACGTAGGGGGTGACTCTATCGGACGGAGAACCATAGTCCGTAGGTCTGATATCGACAGCCAAAATATCAAAAACACGCAAAACGTTGACAAACAAGCCCGTAAAAATATATTAAATGCAAATAAAAAAGATGGAACTAAATTGATCTATCCCAAGGGAACTCTAAGTAAAGATATGGATCGTTCCCGGAAAAATCTATTAGCGGAGGAATTACCAAAAACTCTGACAAAAGATGATAGGAAAATTAGACACAATAAAAAATAGTGTCTAGATCCCCATCCTTTTTATTTTTTTTATAAATATTGGAGATTGTACCACATGCAAATAAGAGTTCAAAAACTCAATCCATTTAGGCCTCCAAGCGACGACATCAAAGTAGACGAGATGAAAGTACGGTTTAAAGAAGTTTACCTAGCCCGTAGATACAAACCAGGAATGGAAGACGGGTTCTTAACTATGTTTCACTCTCCTGAAGATAAAACCAGGTTCTGGCTAAATCAATTGTCTAAAGATGATGTATCGGTGGAGATGCCTTATAAATTATCTAATGGTCAACATCACGTTCTCCTTCCAAATAATTGGATTATGGAAGATTCAACAAAGCGCTGTTTTGTGATAGACGAAGAGTCACTTATGTTACTCTATGAAGAAGTTAACGAAAATGGGATCTCAGTAAAATCTCCGATAACGTACACTCCTTATGAAGAAATAATCGAAGTTGAAGACGATCCTGATCATATTCCTCCACTGGTTTAATGGTGCTTCCTTGGGATGTGCCATTGCCCGCTGTGAATGGAACGATTACTGGCTCAGCTTTATTTGCCGATGGAATGACGGCACTCACAAACAGCGAGATACAAATTATGGACCCTGACAACAATATTGTATATGATACTCAATCAAACGACGGCTCATTTTCAGCTACAATAAAAGCTGGACCCTGCACTATTAATGTAGTTTACAACGGAAACGTAGTGGGAAACCTTAGTGTCACGGTTGTAGCGGGCCAGACCATTAGCGTGACAGTGACAACCAATAAGGATTCACCAATCCATCACAAACTAGCGGATACTACTCCTAGACTTCCGTATAGTCCTGGAGCAAAATACTGTATAGAATCTGGAGAATACAAACCTACTCCAAAACCAAAACACATCGAATGCTCTTGCGAATGCTCGCTTAAGACATGCAACTGCTGCAAATTATAATTAGAGTAATCTAAAGATATTTATACTGTCCTTACCCACATACTAATATCCTTTTTTTTATGGGGGATTTCCAAAACGGCTATTTTAAATATAAAACCTAACCATCAACTTCAGAAATCTCTAGATCAGGTTGGCACTGATTGTAAATATTCTGAGTTACATTGTACTTCGGGTACTTACTTAATCAATTCTTTACTCAAACTCAATTCTGGAACTAAAATATCATGTGATGCAGACGTTACATGGACGCTGATGGACGATGCACCACCATCAATATTCGGGATCCAGATCCCTATTCTTGGACAAAAAGATAGAACAATTTCTAATTTGGATATTAGCGGAATCCACTTTGACGGGAATTACAATAATCAAAACCTAACTCCTGAGGACCATGGGAAAGGGTTTCATAATTTTATAGGGTTAACCAATTGTTCAAAATCAAAATTCCACGACTTAGCAGGTGGATATAATGAAGGGGACTATTTCCGATTTCTCAATTCGTATAATCTCGAATTTTCAGAATGCACGGGTGCTATGGGTGGTCACGATTGGATTCATTTGCGCAATTGTAACTATGTATCTATATTTGACAACCATATCCAAATGCGATCCAATAATGCCATTCGTGTTCGGAATTCTAGCAACGTGTCTATTTTTAGTAATGTATGCATTGGCACAAATTTTGCATACGCCCCCGCCATCCAGCTAGAAAACATTGATCCTGGTGCTTATACTTCTAACATCCAGATTTACGGAAACACTCTTCAAAACGTGTTTGGTCCTGGAATCTGGTTAATCGGTGGTGGAGAAACCACTTGCGCTAAAAACGTTTCGATCAAAAACAACTTGATCACAAACTGTGGGATAATGCCGGCTAGTAATGGTATTGCTGGAGTTGGAGGGATTGTTTGTGATGGGTTCACCGCAGTAGATATCCTTAACAACACAATCGATAGTTGTAAAGGGTATGGTATTCTTTTTGGAGAATACCTTAAGTCTTCTACATTATCCAAATTATCAGCTTCAATTCAAAGAAACATTATCTCTAATACTAAAGAAGGGAATTCAAAAGGCCATTATTCCGGTGCAGGAATAGTTAATCTTATTAGTACTCGATATGAACTCACATGCTCTGAAAACTGTTTTTATAACAATCATCTCAATAATCCAGATACTATTCATGATTCCTCTGCTATTTTTGCAAATCCTCAATATGTTGGGAATGGAGATTACCATTTATTACCTGATTCTCCTGCAAAATTTTCATCTTATGAATTAGGAAGATATGGAACTCTGACTTATTGTGATATCATCAAAAAGTTTTCAGCAATGTTTGAAAGTTGTACTCAGGATACTATAGGTAATGACGAATTGGAGGATAATCGTGAATAAATATGGGTGACCATTATGGAAAAAACGGAAGATCCTATCTCCATAACTGAATCAGTTATTACTGCGTTCAAGTTACGACATTCCGAACCATTAGGATTTCTTGAAAATAGGTATAGGTACCATCGAGAATCCGCAGATACCTTACTAAAAAATACAAAAGATTCTAAAAAACGTGTAAAAGAAGGCACATTTGATTTATATCTTTGCCATAGAGATTTTGAAGAAAAATTTGCTAAGGCTATAGATTGTTTAAAGAAGGAATAATTATGCAAGATGAGACTATAATTCAACTTACTGTAATTGTTATAGTAGGCGCAGTAGCTATTCTTTTAGCTGTCCAAAATAATACATCCTACCTCCCTATTATTACTGCAATAATAGGATTAATTACCCCTTCCCCGGTTGCAAAACTGTTAGGATTTGTACGGAAGTGAACTATCCAGTTTCACTTCACTTTATTTTTTCTTCCAATTTTTGTATTTGCAAATCTATTTTTTTAATCATTGAGAACGCGAGGATAAACAACCCTGTAAACGCTACTATGCTTATTACCAAATAAGTATAACAAATAGTCATAACTAACTCCAGAAAGATCCCCCTACTACAAATTCACTAAACCTGGGATTGGATATCATTTTTTGATAGAGTAAAGTCGTTTATTGCACCGACTCTCTCACCAATAGCCCAAAGAACTATTTAAATATTCAGGACAATCTGATATCCTTGTATTTCTATTTTACAATTATTTGGTTTTGTTCTAAGAATCTCCGTCTTCTTCTGGCAACGGCTTAAACGCATGAGCTTGCCCTTTTTTAATTCCTAGAATCCTCCCTTCTTTTGCTAACCGGAGTAGGGTACTTTTAGCATGAGATTGAGAGCATCCATATTCTTTTGATACTTCTAAAGCAGTACAAGCTGCGTTCTTTTGACATTTTTTTAAAGAAGCTATAATCTCATCATCGATATCCACTTTTATGAATCTAGATCGATCTTCTGTTCGTTGCCTAACCCTCTTCTCTGGCACATTTTCCATACTATATACCTTACTTCATGATATATAAATCTTATATCGAGTATAAGCAATAAGGTATATATACTATAAAAGAGTATTACTTATTGCTTATAGCAAGTATAAGCATATAATGGGAATTTGAGAAAAGAAATTGTGAACGGTTTGGAGAGTATTATGGATATTGTAGGGCGTGGTACCTCTACATTATCCAAAGTTGAGTCGGCCCGCGCTCTGGCCTGCGTAACCTTGCGGAAATAGGTTGTTCTCCAATAAAAAAGTTTGTGTGTAATACCATAGGATATTGATTGTCAGCAATATCCTACGGGTATTCCCCCTCCTTAATAGTTGAATATCAAACCCTTAGGGCTATCCTTTTTTAATATCCCCTGGGGGTATCAATCTCATTTTAAACCCCCTACCTTTTAGTCACCTAAATTTTTTTTCTGTAAAATTGCTCTTTTTTATATTGTTGATTGGATACAGAAGACACTCTTTTCTTGCTGGTACACCTCAAAATTCTGAGGAACTTACCCTATATATTTATATAGAAGCGCAAACCATTTCTTATCAAAAATTGTTTAGATGAATCGCTATTCTAAAAAACGTTACATTGGATCCAAAAACGTGAGCGAAGTACTTATTCAAAACACTGGCGAGTTTGTTTCAGAACATGAGGTAGTTCTTCAAGTTTTGGACGACGATGATATCCCAGGGATAGAGGCAGGACTGTCAACTATTCCAGGCAAACCTATTCCATTTTCTATCACGCATCCTGATGGTGGTTTTAAAGGCAAAGATCCTGAATCCATTTTTAGTCAGGAAATCAAATCAGTGGGAACGATGGGTGATGCATGGATCGATAGTATAGGGCGACCTAAACTTCGAGCTAAAATCAATATCACCGATCCTGAAATTGAAGACCTGATCAAACAAGGTAAAGTTTTTATTTCAGATGCATATTGGCGTGATCCCACAACTCCACACATTTCTTCTTTTGACTTTGATCACTTGCTTATCTACCCAAGAGATTCCAACATCCCACAGGGAGAGCAAGCGGCGTTAATTATCAATCAAGACTCGACGGAGACTATTATGTCAACCACTGAGATTAGTACCACAGAACCAACTTCTTTAGAGTATGCCAATGCTCTCCTCAAAACAAATCAGGATGCTTTGGTAGAAAAAGAGAAGGTAATCCTGACTCTGAATCAGGAATTAGATAATTCTAAGAAGATAATAGCTGAACAGCAGGAGCTTATTGTTAACCAGACGTCAGCTATTGAAAAACTCAACAACCAGCTTGACGAGATTGAAAAAGCTAAAAAACTGGAGCTTAACCAGGCGATTTTTAATTCATACCCTGAAGGAATTCGGAAGAAGTTTGAGTCTAGGTTTGACGATCTCAATGATCCTGACAAATCCTTGAGTCTGACTTTGGAGATGAACCAGGAATGGGGACGTATTCCACCAGTTGTAGAAACCAAAGTTCAGGGTAGCACATATGTTGCAAACCAAGAGGGTGACCCTCGAGCTGAAATTGAGGCTGCAAAAACAATACTCCGTGGGACTCGTGTGAGAATCGACAAATCGGGGGTAGCTTAAATGGTAACTCCGGTAGACTATTCTTCAAAATATGCAGGGTATTACACTGCTCTTGATAACAGATATTCTTGCTTGTTGGATGAAGGCGCAATCACTGTTGGTTGGGCTAAAGATGAAACTGGAAGACGCAGGATCTCGTTGGCTAGAGCTGCAGAGATTACTGAAGGGATGCCAGTTGCATTGAAAGCAACTTCTGATTGTAAATATGATGACTGTAAAGGTCTCGTCGTAGTCACTGCTCCTACTGCTTCTAATGGCGATGCTGCAAACATCGTTGGTCGTGTTACAACCTTTGAGCAAGAAGGTCAATGTAGGCCAGCAACAACTGCTGCCGCTGACACTCTTGCAAAAAGAATTGCAGGTGGGTTCTTACGTTGTGCTGGAGTTGAATTTAACTTCGGTATCAAATTCGAAGCTATCAAAGTTTCTTGCGATGGCGCTACAGAAGTCAAACCTGGACAAGTTGGATACCTAATTCTTGATATCAGTCTCACTGCTCAGTATGGTGAACCTGTCTATGCTGTAATTGCATTATCCAGCCCAGGCGGAGCCCTTCAAGGTTCATCAAATGTCATTCCTTTACACTATATCCCTGCTGGCACAGCTGGCGATATTTACACATGTATGGTTGTTTACACCGGCCCTACGATAGCGCAGGCTTAAAAACGGAGTTGAAAAACAATGGTCTCAGCACCAATAGACGCGCTGCTTCGTATAGAGGTCGCGCTTGAACAAACGTATGAAATACTTGATACTCAATTACCTTGGCTTAACCCCTCATTTGGCAGGTTTTGCTCAAGGATTCAAGAGAATAGCGATGCATTCACCTACCTGAAAGATGTTTACAACAAAGCTACTGATCCAAAGCGAAAATTGCCGACTCAGCGTGTGGCAGGTACCAGACTGCCTGAGCTCGACAGAACCAGGAGAACCCTGAACTCAGCCGTGCTCACTGAGAAAGGATTTTCTTTAAGAATTCCAAAAGAACTTTTAAAGTCAGTCCCCTTGGCACAAACTGAAATTCAGGAAAATTATGAGTACGCCGCTTACGCTTTTGCTTATATGGCTAACAAAGATATGTGTACTGCTATCAAAAATGGAGCTAACCAGGCAGGAACATATTTCAGTCCAAATGAAACATGGGCTAACACCGGCGGTACAGCAGATCCAATTAGAGATTTGATGGCGCTCGCTCACGATATGGACGTGGATGGATACGAAGGTACTTTGACCGATGCGTGGGTTCTCAAACCGGATTGGTATAACTTACAGAACTATCTCAAAGATGTCCACGTAGACGCTGCTAAACAGGCAATGTTAGGCCAGCCTACAATTCACGACGATATCATGACAATTCCAATAGTAGGAGACGTTCACAAAGTCCCCACAATAGACTCTGGGTTAAACCAGGGAGATATTATTGGAATGGACCGGAACCATCCTGGAGTTGAGTATCACTATCGTCTAGATCCTGAATATTCTACATTTACAATAAATTATTGGACTCGCGGACCTGATGGCGGTATGGTTCCAGCTGTCACTGACAACTTTGGATTTCATTATCGCTGGTATCAGGAAGAAGAATCGCTTGACATTGTTCAGTGTTTCTGGATGGAAAGCGTAACGATTGTAAAGAAACCGTATAACCTGATTTATGGTACAGGAATTTAAGGAGGCGGTGTAAATGACGTATACACCACCCTCATTACATACTCTAAATTGTGGTGTCGGTACTGATATGAAAGTTCTTCACGATGAACTCGTGAAAATATCAACTGAAATAAATACTATCGATTCCGCTAATTTATCGGAGATGGAATCCGATATCGAAGATTTAGAAACTGCAGTTTCCACATTGGGGGGGAGTAGTCCTACTGTTAGATATACAGATCTTACTCAAGGAATTGGGACAGAAACGGCATTAGCTACTGCTGGTGTAGATCTTACTACAACTGCTACATACTATGCTAAATTTGTAGCTCCACAGGCAATGACAATCACTGGAATGGTAGTTTACTTCACGGCTGCATATGCTAAAGGAACCGGTGATGCGGTTATTGCATTAGCTAACGAAGCTGCAAGTCCTGTCACTCTAGTTACATATACAGTTCCTGCAGGTGGAAAAGCTGCAAAATCCAGTGCAACTCAATCTACAATAGCTCATGCTGCACTAGCTGCAGGAGATGCTATCGACCTTGTTATCACTGGAAGTGCTACAGGTACCGGAACTGCAAGAGTATTGTTGAAGTATACAATAAATTGAAGGGGTTATAATGAAAATCCCAAATGAGTATAGGGGAATTGTAGATTTAGTGGGGATAGAATCCCCCTCTAACGCTGCAGCAGTCGATTTATCAAGTGCAGACGTAACCCTTACTCCAATTGCTTCAGCATTATATATCGGCGTAAGTGGAGATGTAAAAGTCGACATGGAAACTTCTGGAACAGGAATAGTATTCAAATCAGTTCCAATAGGAATACTCCGTGGAAGATTCAAAAAAGTTTATAAAAGCGGAACAGGTGCAACTAATATATTTGCATTATGGTAAAATAATTTTATAGGTGTAATTTATGACTGGGTTTCTTGTACAATCAATTCAATCAGCAATTCTTAACGTTTATTTAGCCGGTGGTTCATCAATTACGAATCCTGGCACATTGTATATGGGTTTGACGACCTCTGGTAGTGTTAACCAATCTACTGGAGTAGTCACAAATGAACCGGCAATCAACACTAATGGATATGCCAGAGTAGCTATAAATGTAAGTGGAACCGGCACATTTGGAACTTCTTCCAACGGCCAGATTACAAACTCGGCTGCTGCAATCACATTCCCGACTGCCACAGGCGGATCGTGGGCCGGAACATTGGCAGTTTGGTTCTTGTCAACGTCTGCATCAACAGCAACTGCAATCATGTTCGGAACTCTAAGTTCCAGTGTGACTGTAGCTAGCGGCCAGGCTCCAACATTTGCAACCTCTGCTCTTACATTAAACGCTACAGGGTGGTAACCTCTAAAATAGTGTACAGCCAATGATCGAAATTTAATTTCATGAGGCTACTTTCATGGTGCTGCAACTCTCCAATTTAAAAAACGAATTACAGTATTTTTATACTGTCTTATTTTATAGCAGCACTTTTTATTTTAGTGCTTTTGGAGTTGATGTCAAATGACGACATTAACTCTAAGGAGTACTTCCAATACAGGTTCTGGATCTCAGACCGCTTACATTTCTAAATTTAAATCTATAATTAGTACTTGTTCTGATGGTACAGGAACATATATTGTAACTGTTACCAATTATTTACTTTGTACGTCTACCGGAACAGGAACGCTAACCGCTAATATTTCTAAATTAATTTTTAAAACCAGTACTGCCTCCGGAACTGGTAATTATGTAGTTAGGGTTTCAAATTTTTTGATAAGTAATTCTTTAAATGGGGTTGGAACACAAACTGCTAATATTGGATATCTATTATCAGGGTCATCACTTACATTTAAACAAAAATATGTTATCCAAAATTCTACAATTGTTACGTCTTCGAGTACAGATCTATCTTTGGATACTCCAGCAACTGTCACTTTTGAACTTACTGAAAGTCAAACGGTAATGGGGATCTATATTGCGAACAGTTCTTCTTCCAATAGTGGATCAATATATGGATTCCAAAATGCAATTCAAATAGACGGTGAAAATCATTGTATAATGAGTTCTAGCCAAGTTGCGAACTCGGCTGCAAATAATAATTGTTGTTTTTATATTGGGATTATAGAAGCTGGAACCCATACCATCTCTGGTCAATTTGCAGCAAATTACGTTGGGACTACTGTAACTGTTTCAAATAGATCATTGGCAATCTATATTTTCGAAGGATCAAATTTTATTTATAATGAAAATTTAACTCCAACTTCATATTCGTTTGGTGCTAATCAGGATACCTCTACCTCTGCATTTGTGTCAGTTCCATCTCCTTGTACCGCTATAGCATTTTATGGAGTATCTTGTGATCATGGAGTAACTAACTATGAAGATGGGTCATTCATAGATCTAGCTATTGTGCCTAATAATGGGTCGTGGTTGTCTGGACAAAATACTGCATATCAGTCCCCATATGCGGCTAATTATGCAATATCTCTAAGCACTTTTGAGATTTCAGCAAATATTGGATATGCAGGACAATTTTTTGGTCTGGTTGGTACGTATGGATCTACGATTACAATTAGCAGAAGTGTGCTTGGAGTACTGTTTTTAGATCCAAATTATTGTTACTCTGATTTTGTATATAACACTAATAGTTACAAACCATTATCTACCAATGTAGTCCATGATCCAAACGCTACAATCTCTAGAACGACTTCATCTCCGGTGACAGAAGTATTGGCATTAGCTATAGCCAATCAAGAATATTACGATACTACAAATGCCGCTGGGTTTGGATACGGACTAATTATTGATGGTAATACTATCGGAGTATCAAGAGACAGTATTCCTTTAAGTGGGACTGGCGCAGGATCTGTATTTTATACATATGGTCAGACGATTACGAACGGAGCTCATATTATTTATGGAGGATGTTGCCAAAATACCGGGGGATCTAGTGTTATTGATTCCAGAACATTAGGTGCAATCTGGTTTATATCAAGTACCCCTCTAAACAGTTATGTTTATGGGGTGGCAATATCTACCGCTCTTGATTATATCCTAGCTAGTATTGAGTCTACAACAATGGGATCAGGAGATTCCAGTTCTATTTGCATGTTTTTAGATCAGTTTTCAAGTGAGGTAGATGGAATTGGATCTCAACTCGCAGATAATGTTACCTTCCAAAATATAGATTCAACTTGTTCTGGGTCTGGAAATGGAGACGAGTCTATAATCTGGGATTTAGAGTTTATTTTTAGTGGTGTGAATGGGTTTGGGATTAGTTTTAGTTTTCTCATAGAATTAGTTACTATCTCAGTAAACTATGTTGGAATTGGAGATACTTCTGCATATTTGTCTATGTATCTCTTTATTCAGGGGGATTGTGAAGATAGTAATGGTTCTCAAATAGCAGATTTACATTTCCCTGGAGACAATTCAAGTATAGTTCGCGGATATGGAGATTATACAGTTAATGTTTCGTTGTTTGAGTATATCTCCAATTCAGATTCTAGTTTTAGTGATTCTTCAGCATATCTTTCAGTTCCTATCTCTATAGATAGTACGTTTTTAGATGGAATAGGGACTGCAGTTGCTAATTATTCTTGTTATGTATTCATATCAAGTTCAAGTTCTGGAGTAGGATCTCTCCTATTATCCGATATTTCCTTGTTCCTAAACATAATATGCAATACAGTAGGAGCTGGAAATTGTCTTGTTGTTATATCAGAGATAGAGTATGTATCTAGTACTGTTTTGGGATCTGGATATATAGATCTTGCAATTCTAAAACCAAAAATAGATTTGGTAAGTTCTGTATCTGGAATTGGGGGGTATATTACAGTATTAAGCAATGCTGGATTGCTTGAGAGTACTGCAGCTGGAGTCGGATATGTTCCCAACGCTGAAAATACTATAATTCAGTTTATTGAAAGTATCTTAAATTTTGGGATTGGATACATCGATCTTGCAAATATGCGGTCTGATCCTGCACTGTTTAGTTCTATAAATGGGGTAGGGTATTATGAATGTTATATTTCAGATACTCTTCGAGTATATAGTTCCTGTGACGACTGTATAGGATCTTTAGATGAGTCGTTTCTATATCTTGGACTTCCAGTCGATAGTTTATGCCAAGATGGCGAAGGTGATTATTCAGATTCCAATTTTTATTTAGGACTCCAAATTACAGATATTGAATCTGGAAACGGAGATTCTACTCTCACAAACGTAATCATATTACTCGACGAAGTATGTGAAATTCATGCTGCAGGATATTACGAATGTTATATCTCGTTCAATATCGCTATCACAAGCACTTGCCAAGATAGTATAGGGAGTATTAGTAATAATATAGTTTATCTATCTAATGAACTGGTTAGTTTATGCGATGACGGAGCAGGTATTAGTTCTCCAGTATTTTGTATTTTAGGTCTTCCGATTACGTGTATAGATCTTGGTTATGGAGATTCTGGATCTACTGATTACATTTTATTGCTCCCGCTTATTTGTGAAATAAGAGCAATGGGGTATTATGAAGCTTATATTTCAAAAACGATCTCTATTGAAAGTGATTGTGAAGATGGAATTGGAGTCGTAATAGTTTCTCTTGCAAACATTGGCCTTCCAATTGGGAGCGTTAGTGATACAGGGATTGGTATTGATTCCTCCGATATTTATGTTTTTGTCTGGATAGATGATACTGAATCTGGAACCGGAGTTTCGGATCCTATTGATTATATTTTAGGACTCCCGATTGACTCGGATATTGGAGGCCAGGGATATTGGGAATGTTATATATCTTCAGGTACAATCCTTGAAAGCATATGTGATGATGGAATTGGGTTTGCAGATTCAGAAATTTGTAATGTATCCCTTTGGATTGATAGCGAATGTATCTCTGATGAAGGAATTGCCTATTTTGTTGAGCTTGATTTGCTTATTTCTATAGATGACGTTGAACCTGGAGATGTGGGAATTGATATCTCAGACATGTCCCTCAATATTGCAGTAACTAGCATTTCTCAAGATGGAGTTGGGGGATCTGAAGCTATTGATTGGATGGTGGATGAGTTCTGGAGAATATTGGTATTTATTGCTAGCACTTGTTCTGATGGTGTAGGTACTACTACACTCGATGGATTTGTAGAAGATCCTGAAATTTGTGTAAGTTATGGTATAGGGTACTCTCATGCAGTTGTGGAGGTCGCTTAAATGACCTTACTTACTTTAGCTGCAAAATATGTAGTACAAAGCACATCAACTGTAACTAAAACCAGTACTTCTTTAGCACTTGATACTCCAGCTACGCAGGACTTTAGTGTAAATGGATCTCAGGTAGTTCTTGCGATTTATACTGCAAATTGTACTAGTAGTGATAGTAACGGTGTCCGTGGTACTCAAATTGCAATCCATGTAGACTCTACAAATTATTCGTTAATGAATAATAGCCCAAATTCAAGCACAAGTGCCAACCGCAATTCTACATTTTGGATTGGAGTCCCCAGTAATGGTAGCCACACGATCTCAGGTTATGTTGCAAGTTTACAGAGTAGCACTACAATTACAATCACAAATCGTACATTGGAAATATATGTATTCAATGGAACTGAATACGATTTTGTAGATAATACTACTTCTGCATCAACTGCTTCTGGATCGTATACCGCTGATAGTCATGCAACTGTAACTAGAAATCCTTCAGCAAGCTGCACTCTTCTTGCATTATATGCAGCTACAAACACATATAGTTCAACAGAAGCCACTAGTGGTAAGGGCATATGTATCCAAGTAGGAGCCACTCAATACACTCAATGTGAAGCGTTGCAATGTCCTTATGGTAGCACTTATCCTGATTCCAATACAACGTTTTATATTGTAGGGTCGGTTTCCGGCAGTACAACTACTCAAGGATACTATAAATCGATTGCATCAGCTAATGTAACTATAAGTCGATCCGTTATCGGTGTATTATATCTAGATCCAACATACACTGATTATTCCTTATCTAGTGATACTACTCATACTACTACCACATCAAGTACTACTTTTGCAAACGATACTTATGCTACAGTATCCAAAACTACAAACTCATCTCAAACGGAAGCTCTGATCTTTGCAATCGCTACCCAGAAAGCCAGCGATTCAGGAGTTACTGGACCTGGATTTGGGTATGGAATAAATTTAGATAGTGCAGGATCTCCACAAGCAGTTTCAAGATGTAGCGATAAATTAACAACAACCGGCGGATGCAGCGTATTTGTATCGTATGGTGCTACAATCACGGCTGGAGATCATACGATTTATGGTCAGCAAGCCGAAAATACAGCAGCCAATGCAAATAACATTGATGAGCGTGTATTAGGCGCTCTCTGGATGGTTCCAGCGGTATTCATAGCAAGTACTTGCTCAGACGGGGCTGGAACTTCTACGGTATCCGTTTCAAATTATTTGACGAGTACTTGCTCAGATGGGACAGGGGGCTCAACTGCTAATGAGATTGTCTTAGGGCCAGAATTTATTATTAGTACATGTTCAGATGGTGCGGGATCTATAACTGCAAATTTATCACCTGGATCTCTGCTGACATTTAATAGTCAATATGTTATCCAAAATTCTACAGTTATTACTTCCACAAGTACCACATTAGGTACAGATACGTATGCGTCTCAAACTTTTACTTTAACCAAACCCCAAACAGTATTAGCTATATATTCCGCAAATAATGATCATGGAGATACTGAAGCCGTATATGGAACTCAGATTGCAATTAACGTAGACTCTACAAATTATTGTATAATGAAGTGTAGTCCTACTCAAGCAAATTATGCAAATTGTAATACTAGTTATTATTGTGGACTTTTAGCTGCGGGATCACATACTATCTCAGGTCAATTTGCAGCGATTACAGGGACTACGAACACTGCTACAATCCATAATCGTACATTAGTCATACTTATTTTTGATGGGAATGAAGTTTCTTATGTTGATAATTCTACTTCGCAATCAACTTCAAATGGGAGTAGTTGGGTTGCTGATACTCATGCAACTGTGACGAAAGCGCCATCCGCAAGTTGTACAGCATTAATATTATATGCAGTATCTAATAATTATAATGCCACTGAAGACACTACGGGTATTGCTATATCGATAAATGTGGGTGGCACTACTTATCCTACTCATGCTTATTCGTGTAATTCCCCATCTACTAATAATTATCCCACTTCGGTCTGTGTGAGTTATGCTTTAACTGGAGTTTCTGGTAGTAAAACATATAAAGGTCAAATAGAAGCGTTTACTAATGGGACTACAGTTACAATTAACCGAAGTGTATTAGGCGTATTGTTTTTTGATCCTAATAATTGTGCGGTAGACTCTGTAGATAATAGTACTACATTTGCAACAACGAGTACTAGTTTTGTAAATGATACTTCAGTCCAAATTTCAAGAACCGTTAGTGGCACAATGTGCCAATTGCTTGTATTATCGGGTACATATTCTGATGATAATCAATCCCCTTCAAATACTGCATATGGTATTAAATATGGTATCAATCTTGATAATCAAGACGTAGCATATTCAAATATGGGGGACGATATCTGCGGAGAATTTGTAGCATACGCATCTTATGTCCCCGCAGCATCTCATACTATTAATGGTAGAATATGCTCAAACCATACTGGCAGCAATGCTTCGAAAAACAACAGCATAATGCAGGCAATTTGGTTCAATTCGAATACAGTTCCATTGTTAAGTACATGTTCTGATGGAGTGGGAAGCGCAACTGCGATTGGTTATTTAACTGGGCCGTTTGATATTTCAAGTACTTGCTCAGATGGAGCGGGAACTACAACAGCGGGATGTGGATTATCATTACAGGGGTCATTACTCACATTTAGTAATAAATATGTAGTCCAAAGTACTACTACTAAAACTACAACTAGTTCTACTTTAGCAATTGATACTCCTGCCACTCAAACATTTACTCTTACTCAAACTCAAACTATTTTAGCGATTTATACTGCTAATAGTAATCCTGGTGACACTGGATATAATCGTGGATTTCAATCTGCAATTAATGTAGACTCTACAAATTATTGTTTAATGAATAATAGTTCATTTTCTAATACTGCTGCAAATCGTAACACATCATATTGGATAGGGTCATTAGATGCAGGGTCTCACACAATATCAGGATATATTGCAGCTATTACTAATGGACAAACAACGACAATTAGCAACCGGACATTATTAATCTACATTTTTGATGGGGCTAATTTCTATTATCTTGATAATCAAACATCTCAAACTACGACGAGTTCATCATATGTATTTGACCAATATGCAAATACTAATATTGTTCCCCCATCTTCCTGTATTGCACTTGCCATATATGCTTCAACTAACCTAAATACTGCAACAGAATCATCATCAGGAACCTATACTGGAATTTCAATTGGCGGGAGCTCCCCCCAAGCATATACATATTCTGTTCCTTATGGATCTGCCTATGCGTCGTCTGGATGTAGTGCTGTTGCTCAATCAGTATCTTCTACTACACAATTCGCGGGTTCGTTTTCATCTCCAAGTGGGTCAACAGTCACTATTAGTAGAAGTGTATTAGGTATATTGTTTTTGAATTCGTCTTATACTTCGTTATACTCTTTATCAGATGGGTCCAGCCATGTAACTACCTCGAGTACATCGTTAGTAAATGATACTGCTGCTACAATTAATGTTTCATCAGCGGGAACTACTTCTGAGTTATTAGTACTTGGGACTACTATTTCTACAACTAGTATGTCAACTTCTGTGGGTATAGGTTATGGATTTAATATATATTCATCAGATGTAGTGATTTCAAAGAGTTGTAGTCCAGGTAGTCATTGCGGTCTATTCATTGCTTATGGTCAATCTATTTCCGCAGGTTCTATTACAATCCAGGGTCGACTTTGTTCAAATGATGGTAATTCACAAGGAGTAGACGGTAGATTTATTTCTACAATACGGTTTAGACCTGTATCATCAAGTCTTGTTTCTGGATCTGGAGATTCTACTGCAAATAATACTCTTCAAATCTCAATCTCCAGCACTTGCTCAGATGGGACAGGAGATTCTACTGCTAGTAATACTACTCTTAATTTTGTATTATTATCGAGTATTTGTTCGGACGGAGCTGGAGATTCCACTGCAAATCTTACAATTTCTAGTGGTAGTACTACTGTTGATTTATCAAGCACCTGTTCAGATAGCGTAGGATCTGTAACAGCAAATGATTACATTTTTGATAATATAGATAGTCAAGTATCTGGATCTGGAGATACCACTTGTACAAATTATGTATTTGAGTTTATAGATAGTTTAGTCTCAGGCTCAGGGTCATTTACAGCAACTAATTCATTGAATCTCGCAATATCCAGTTCTTGTACTGATGGTTTTGGAGATGTAACTGCAAATGATTACATCTTCGATTACATAGACAGTTCAGTATCTGGAACTGGAATTTCGTCTACAACAGAAATTACAGACGATATGGTATTCAGTTCAGAAATCGGCTCAGGGTCTTCAACTGTAAATCTTATTTTATTAGTAATCATTGATAGTTCGGTCTCAGGATTGGGGTCTTCAACTGCAAATCCTGTCAACAGTATATGTGACGGATCTGGAAGTTCTTTAGCAGATAATACTCTGAACATTGCAATTGACAGTTCGGTATCTGGATATGGGGATTCATCTCTAAATCCATATTCAAGTATAGTAACTGGTTCTGGGAGCAGTACTGCCGATGATTATCTATTTGATTATTTAGATAGTTCTGTATCAGGGTCTGGAACTGCTCAATCCAGTTTAGTTTCAAGTGTAGTATCTGGATCAGGTGACTCTTCAGCAATAGCTTATATTCTAGAATATATCACAAGTTTGGTAAGTAGTTCGAGTGAATCTTCAGCATACGATTATTTGTTTGATATATTAGAGAGTACGTCGTCTGGTTCTGGAGATTTTACAGCTGATAATACTTTACAACTCTCGATCTCTTCAGAGTCGTCTGGATCTGGGAGTGTCACAGCTACTAATTTCCTTGGGATTCCGGTCTCAAGTTCATGTACTGATGGTGCAGGGTCTGTAACATCTGATGATTACTTGTTTGATTACCTTGAAAGTTATGTGTTTGGTTCAGGGTATTCTTCTACAAGTGGTGAATCTCAAAACGCAATTTATAGTTATGAAGTCGGAGTCGGTTCTGCAACTGCTGATGATTACCTGTTTGATTATCTTGAAAGTTCCTCTACCGGCTCAGGATCGTCAACTGCTACAAATACTTTATACTTAGCAATAGATAGTTCAGGATCTGGGTCAGGATCTGTAACAGTAAATTGTTACATTTTTGAGTATTTGTCCAGTACTTGTTCAGATGGGGTAGGAAGTGAATCTTGTTCCAATTCCATACTTCTCCCAATTACTAGCACTTCTTATGACGGGATTGGATCTTCAAACTCAACTGGATATTTATTTGATCAGTTAGATAGTTTGACCTCTGGATCTGGAGATGTAACAGCAAATGATTACATTTTTGAAATCCTTTCCAGTTCTGAATCTGGGACGGGGTCATCCACTTCTAACAATACTTTATACCTATCTCTCACGAGCACCATTGACTCAGGGATAGGATATGCGACCTGTAATGTGCTCGGTATCCTAGCTCTTGTCAGCGAGGCTCTAGGGGGCCCTGGGAGCGTTGTAGCAGATGACTATCTAATTGATTACCTCGACAGTTCTGAATCTGGGACTGGGAGTGTAACAAGTTTTAGTTACATACTTGTAACGGTTTCTAGTTCTGTAACAGGATCTGGTTCATCAACAGCGGACAATCTTTTATTCTTATCTTTAACCAGTTCAGTTTCGTCAAGTATAGGGTCTTCAACTGCAACTGATTACCTTTTTGATTATTTAGTGAGTACAGTTTACGGGTATGGGTATTCTAGTACAAGTTCTGCGGCTGGAGAAGAAGTTTACAGTACTGAATTAGGTACTGGATCTGCGTCAGCAACCATATCCTTATTTGATCATATCGACAGTTCCTCGCTTGGTCAGGGTTCTGAAACTGCTGATCTGATTATTTTAAAGCCGATTTCAAGTACGGTGACTGGGTCTGGATCAGAAACTGCAACTGAATCTATATTTGATCATATCTCAAGTTCCAAATCTGGATCTGGTTCAGCTACTGCAACTCCAACTTTGATCAAGTTTGTATCTAGTACAGACTCAGGATCTGGATCAGAAACTTCTATCCTCACAAATTCTACTTTTATATATAGTTCAGTTGAAGGGTACGGGTCTAGTTCTGGATTAGGATCAATTTTAGATTCTGTAACAAGTATTTGTGACGGTCAAGGATCTTCAGTTTCAGATGCTGAGATTACTACTCCTTTCCATAGTGTAGTATCTGGAGTTGGAACTGAAACTAGTTACGTCACTGAAATTTGTTACATATCTGGATCAGGGTTAGGATCTGGTATTTCTAGTGCTCGTTTTACTTGGAAACATATAAAATATATTGAGCCTCTTACAGTTTTAATTTATTCAATTCCAAAAACAGTAGAAGTTTCTACAATACATCGATCATTTTCTATTTATACCACTCAAAAAACAGTATATGTATCAGAATTACAAAGATCTTATACAGTTTATAATTCATCTCGGACGGTGGAAATCCTATGACAACTTATGACATAAATTTAAATCAGGGGGACACAAATGATATAGCAGTGATTCTAAAAGCTCAGGATGTAGGTGCTAACTTAGCAGATGCGGATATTACATTTGTGATGAACAATTCAGCCGGAGTGTTGTACTCGATTCCATGCACCAAAGACGCTACTACTCCAGATGGTAACGATGTCAAAGCTAAAGATGGAGGAATAACAATTCCGTTTGATCCCACTCATACTAGTGTGCCAGGTCAGTTTAGTGGTCAGTTTTTAGTCATGCAAGATTCTGCACAGACTACCTTCCCTTCAGATGGAGGATACCTGAAAGTTATGGTTTGGGAGTCTCTATCATGACCAATATGACGGATGCTCAAATAATCGAATCAATTTCCTCTTATAAAGTAGGACCAGACGGAGATATCACCCCAGAACAACTTGTGATTCTCAAAAACATATCGTCTGACGAACTTGCAAATATGAACCCTGGGTATCAGGGATATGGGCTTCAATATCTGTGGATATTGCTTGCGCTAGACAAATTTGAGTTGGTAAACAAAGAAGCTAATATCAGATTTGAACAAATTGAAGATCATAGATGGGAGTTCAAAGACGGGGCGGGGTCAACTCAATGGTATGATATGGCAAAACAATATTGTGCCGTGTTTGTCCCACTTTGGGGAGGAATGGAAAGATCCGATTCCAGGATGACTTCTATGGCTGCGGATAGAATCAGATCTGAAGAGTTTGGTATGAGTCGAAAATTCGGAACTCATAACGTTCAAAAAGCCGAAGAACACGAGATCTGGAACCAGGTGTTACCTGATCAAATGATTAGACGGAGACTGTATAGCTGGTGAATTCAATGAGGATGTTATTTACTCACAAAGTGATTCTCGAAAAATGTGTTGGGAAAGATGAGTATCATAGACCTATCTATCAAGCTCCGGTTACAATCCCAGCTATTGTAGATGATGCGAGTAAGACTTTCCGAAACCGGCCTAACGAAGAGACGGAGTATACTGCTCGAGTACTTTTGCCAAACAATTACGAACCTCAACCAGACGATAGGATCACGTTTAACGGAAACACAAATTTTATTCGGTTTGTATCTTGCGCTCATGATTATAGACGCGATATAGTCCATTACTACAACGTCTACTTCGGTAAACAGAAACCCAGAGAGGATATGAAATGACCGCTTCAGAATGTGTTGAACGGTTGGGAGTGATTGCACTTGCTTTAGAAGAGAGGTTAAAAGCTGCCACACTAGAACATGCTAAAGAAACAATGGCTCTTTCTCAAAACAAGTATGTCCCAGTCCTCACTGGCAAACTAAAAGAGTCGGGTAGCGTATCTGCTCATGATGAAGTAATCGAATATAAAGCGGTGTTATCCTACTCGATTCATTATGCAATTTGGGTTCATGAACAACCAAAACCTCATAGCAATCCAGCATCTGCATCCTGGAAATATCTACAAATTCCACTGACCGAACTTGCACCACAGTTTATAGAAAAATTGAAAGTAGCGCAAACATTCATTTAGACATACCGTCCTCACTTACACTAAAAATAGAGATTGTACCACACTAAAAACGGAGATTGTACCACATGACGTATTTAGACGATTTTGGGAGTCTAATCAAATCTATAGGGTTCCCTGATATTTATTATATGGGTCTTGACGATAGTTCTCCTAATGGAATCGCTCTAAATCCGTATGGGGGCGCTGAACTCCATAATCTCGTGACTATGGAACACGAGCTTATTCACTCTGATGTCCAGGTATTCGTGCGGAATCAAGACGCACAAACCGGATTTTCACAACTGTTAGAAATTTATTTAAAAATTAGGGAGATCAATAACACGGTTATCGGAGATACTTACTTTGGTAGGATCCGTGCGCATACTCCCCCTAGATATATCGGAAGAACTACAGCAGGCACGTATCAATATACCTGTGATTTTACCTTGCTGTTTAGGGATTACGGTATTTATTAAAAAACGATAACGTCTTAAAAACGGTAATCCAGACGTTTAAAAAACAAATAAAACGGAGATTGTACTACAATGGCTACAAATCAGTTTGGTGGGTTAATATCCACCTATGCAGGCAGTCAGGCGACTGTTGCAAAGAACATTTTAATATCGATAGACGGCACACATATTGCAGAAGTTGAAGATACTGGAGTCCCAGTTCCTTTGATGGACACTGCCGAAATCGATGTTACCAACCAGGATTCCGGTATCTATAAAGAATGGAAACCTGGTCGAAGAAACGGTAGAGATGCAACAATGACCGGGAACTATGTTGCCACAGATCCAGGTCAACAGGCTCTTTACAATGCATCTATCAACCAGACTATCAACTTGTATACCATCCTATTCCCGAACGGTGCTAGCTGGTCTTACTACGGTCTGTTGAAATCATTTACAACTGAAGTCAAAAAAGATTTGATTCAGTTCACTGCAGTTGTAAAAATCACTGGACCTCCAACATTGTCTACCCTTGTAGTCCCAATGGCTGCAACACCAATTGTGTTCACACCAGTTGCGACTACGATTCCAGCCCTAACTACTGGAACTACAAGCGGTGGAACGTATGTTGCTACATTCGCGGCTGGAGGAGGAACACATCCTATTACCTCTATAGTTGCCAGCTCAACTGTACCGAACTGTACTCTTACGGTCACCTGTTCTTTATTTACTAATCAGACAGGTGTAGTTAATAACTCGTTGACCGTTGCATTTACTGGATCTTCAAGCCCCTATACAGCTACCTTGAACTCAGGATCCACTCCAGTTTTGCCACAGACTGCTTTAGTACTCGCTACATCAAGTGTAGTCAACTTGGCTGTAATGATATCATGTGCGACATATTCTCCCGCCATATATTATTTCAGTATGTACTCCCTAACCTGATGGCTATAGTTTGAGTTATGAAAAACGCTTGCTTCTGCAAAAAAACGGATAATGTCTCTACATCGTAATTAAATAACAGAAGCACTTATACTTTGGTTGACAGACATTAGAAAAAACTGGTGTCTGAAAACCAAATATAAGACTTAAAAAATGGAGATTGTACCACATGGTTTCAAAAGAAGTAAAGTTTTATGGAGACTACACACTCCGGTATGGATGGGGTGGGTTAGAGGCTTTGACAGATGCATTGGATACCCCAGCTTTCTCAGATTTCGACAGAATAATTTCAGAGATTGGACCTAAACACTTAAGAAAAATTTTGTGGGCTGGACTTCTTCACAAATTCCCTAATCTGACTGATCAAGATATGTTCCAGATTATGGATGGGTATCTAGAAGGACATTCCATAGCTGAATTATCAGATGTTGTTGGCAAAGCATTGCTTGCTTCTGGAATCATTTCGGCACCTCAAGACTATCAGGGGGATGATACGGGGGAAGTTCAGGATATGGAGGAGGAGGAGGAGGAGGAGGAGGAAGTGGAAATAGTGAAGACTCCGACCAAATCAAGAAGCCGCAAACCGTCAAAGAACTGATCGAAAACGCACAGCGAAACATGTTTCGGTTCTGCGAAATCGATCCTATCGAGTTTTGGAAGTATACTCCGGCAGAAACGGAGATCATGATAACAGCAGCAATGAAACGAGAAGAAGTCAAGGTTTATCGCCAAGCCCAACTTCTTGCATTAATATGTAATGTCCATGGGGTCACAAAACGGAATTCAGATCATGGGTATGATATTGAAGATTTCTTGCCGGAATCTATGATACCAAAACCAAAGAAAAGAACAGTTGACCAAATATGGGCTGAAGTGATGGCAGCAAATCAAGCATTAGGGGGGCAAGTAGTAGATATAAATCAAAATCAACCAAATCCATAATGGATGGTAAAAACGATGGCAGGAGAAGAAGGGCAGTTTGTAGGCGGTATATACGCTACCGTAGGCCTAAAAAGTACGATACCGGAAGACACTGAAAAAATTAACGCATCTCTTGAGAGTATCGAGACCAAAATGAGAGAAGTAGGGGAAAGTTTCTCTACTTCGTTAACAACTGCTCTAGATTCTGCCAAATTAAAGTTTGAAGAGTTTGGGAAAGAAGCGTCTGAAGAACTTACTTCATCTTTTTCTGGTGTGGGGGAAAAAATCGGGACTACTCTAGATACTGAGTTACAGGGAGTTAAAACCGAAATCATTTCTACTTTTGAAGGAATAGGAACTGAAATTTCTAGTCAGCTAACGGAAGGGTTATCTGGTGCTGGTCAAGAAATGGTCAGCGAGATCACTTCAGGGTTGACCGAAGCTAAATCTGAAATTGTTGCTGAGTTTGAAGGTGTTGGAACTGAAATTTCTACTCAGTTAAAAGAAGGGTTAGCTGAGACCGGTGAAGAGATGGTCAGTGAAATTACTGGCGGTCTTACCGAAGCTAAATCTGAAATCGTTGCTGAATTTGAAGGAGTCGGAACTGAAATCTCTACTCAGTTAAAAGAGGGATTAGCTGATGTTGGAGAAGAGATGGTTTCCGAAATCACTAGTGGATTATCTGAAGCCAAAACTGAGATAGCTGCACAATTTGAGGGAACCGATGCTGAAATTACTACTCAGTTAAAAGAAGGGTTGGCTGATATTGGTCAAGAGATGATAACTGAGATCACATCTGGGTTATCTGAAGCCAAAACTGAAATTGCAGCCGCGTTTGAAGGTATAGATACTGAAATCAAAACTGAGTTGACTTCAGGGTTATCCGATATCGGAAAAGAAATGGTAACTGAGATTACCAGTGGTCTTGCCGATGCTAAAACCGAAATTGCAGCCGCGTTTGAAGGAATAGATTCTGAAATAAAATCTGCGTTAACAACTGGATTATCGGACACTGGAACTGAAATGGTTGCAGAGGTCACCTCTGGACTATCTGGTGCTGAAACAGAAATTGTAGAAAAGTTTAGTGGGATCGGAGCAGCAATCAAAGAATCACTTACAACGTCGTTAGCTGAAACCGGTGAAACGATGGCGTTTACAATCGCCGAAGGGGTCGAAGGAGCCAAATCTGAGATTGTAGCCAAGTTTGAAACTATAGGAGATGCAATAAGTACAGAGTTAATTAATTCTTTGTATCATGTTGGCCCAGAAATGGTAGGGGCTATCACTAGTGGATTGGAGGGTGCAGAATCTGAGATCGCAGGGAAGTTTAGTGGAATAGCAACAGCAATTGGAACTAGTTTATCTGAAGGATTATCTGGTGTCGGTAAAGAGATTATAGGATCGATTACTGCTGGGTTAGATAGCGCAGAATCTGAGATTGTTGCAAAGTTTACTGGTATTGGAGAGGCTATTGGTACTACCTTAACTGCCTCAATGGCCGATATCGGTAAAGAAATGGTGGCAGGGATTTCTTCTGGATTAGAAGGAGCAGAAGCCGAACTCGGAGCTCGGTTTACAACTATAGGTCAATCTTTTAAAACTAGTCTTCTAGAATCAATGGGTTTTGGATCAGAGTTTTCTGCTTCTTTAGAAACTAGTTTAGAATCTGGGACTGAAATTGCATCTGCAAAAGGAGCGGAAGCTGGAGCAGCATATGCCAGTGCGTTTAATGCAGCAATGGCTGAGATCAATGTAACTAGTCCAATGGCTGCAGCAGGGGGTAGAGGAACAGAATCCGAACTTGAATCCTCGGCCGGAAGTCCCTCTTTTGCCAATGCTGAAGGAGCAGCAGCAGGATATATAACAACAAAGGGCGCGAAAGTTCCTACAACACAATATAGGGGTAAAGAGATTACTCCATCTCAGGCAGCAATCGCTGAAACGGAAGGAGATGTAGGAGCTAGCTCTTTATTTGAGAGTGGGGGAGCAAGACAATTTGGGAGATACCTTACCCATCATGCTTTAATGCCGACTCTTGCAGCAGGAATAGTTGAAGGGGTCGGAGTTGAAGATTGGTTAAAAATGAAACGTGTGGAAAAACAAGGTGCTGCAGCAGCAAACCTCACTCCAGAACAAGAAGCAGAATTTGAAAGGATCAATTTATACGAAGCCCCAAATTATGGGATGACTCCAGAATATTCCGCCCAAACGCAAGGCGGTGCATTGATGGCAAATGTACCACCAAGCGAAGTTCCAGGGATGGTAAAATCTGCAAATAAGTTTGTGAAAGCAAGTCCAGAACATCCAGACGCAAGTAAATTGATCAATAAACATGTAGGGATGTTTGGGGCATTGGGTTTACCAGTAAATGCGGAAAATTCTGAAAAAATGTTTAATTTGGTATATGCTACCAATATTGAAGGATCAGGAGTTCCGAGTGAGACTGAAGATGCAATGGCCGAGCAAGCATTAGTTGCACGGCAATTAGGGATCCCAATAGGCACTCAAGCAGCGGTAACCGCAGCGGAATCCAAGTTAGGTATACGGGGAAAACAAGGAGCGAGGTTTGTACGAGGGATATATGCAAGAATGCATGAACCTCCTAAGCCTGCCTTGAATGAAATGAAACGGTTTGGAATGGATCCAAAATATGTAGATCCAGCTGAGAATCCTCAAGGGTTTGAAGGCGCCATCGGTTACATGCAAAATGTGATGGGGAGACCTGAAAATAAAGATAAAACTTTTAATTATAAAGACATGTTCGGCTTAGTTGACGAACGTGCAGCTATAGGTTTGGTAGATCCTAAAATAGGTATAGGTCAACAAGGACTTGCCCAACTTCGACAAAAAATAGAAGGAAATCCTCAGGCTTTAGATACTGCATATAACAAAGTGATGGATAGCGATCCTGGCAGGATGGATAAGTTTCTTGCCAACATGCATTCAGTAGCCGACATTATTGGGAAACAAGTAGTTCCTGCTCTTGAACCTTTAATGAAAGACCTAGAAAAGTTGGCAGATTATTTCAAAAAATTAGATGACCCAACTCAACAATGGGCTATTCAACTAGGATTAGCTGCAACAGCTCTAGGCGCATTAGCCGTATTTTTAGGTCCAGGCGGCGCTATTGTTGTAGGAGCTATAGCACTTGCAGGACATTTTGGGTTACTAAAAACTGCTTTTGAAGGGTTACAAAAAGTATTGAATTCTCCAGAAACCAAAACTGCGTTATCAGATCTTAAAAAAGATTTTGAAAAATTACCTGGGGAGTTAGATAAAGGGATCAAATATATTGAAGGTATCCCGGACAAGTTGAGAACCGCATTTGCATCTATTAAAAAAGAAATTTCTGGAATTTCACTTGGAGATACCCTTAAAAAATTGGTCCCGTCTATGCCGGATTTGATGCCAAAAGCATCTGCGTCTACTGGTGGAGACCAAAAGATAGATTATTTTGAAAAACTGAAAGAACAGTTGACAAAAGACGCTGATTCTTTAAAGACAAGTTTAACTACCAAATTTAACGAGATTGTAAATACTGTAAAAGAGTTTGGGTCTAGACTGAAAGATGCAGCGGTTGGGAAAGTAACAGGGTTATGGGATTATATAGTTACTGAAGCAGGGAACTTAAAAACAAAATTAGAGTCTAGATTTAATGAAGTAGTTTCCACAGCTAAAACGTTTGTCACAAACTTAAAGAACGCGGCATCTGAAAAATTACATGGGATATGGGATTCGTTAGTTACTGAAGCTAACACTCTAAAAACAAAGTTGTCTTCTGCATGGGAAACTGTAGTTTCTGAATTTAAAACTAAACTGGTAACCGGTATCCAAAATGCGAAGAACACTCTCAATACAGTTTGGAATGAGATTAGAGAATCTATCCAAACAAACCTTGTAGATAAAGTTACAGCGTTATGGGAACAAATTGTCAATGGGTTTAAAACTACATTAGTTGGTGGAATCCAGACTGCTAAAAATGATTTAGACGAAGTTTGGACTCATTTAAAAGAGAGTGTAGTTCAAGTTGCTCAAAAATTTGGGGAAGCATGGGATGGAGCACAAAAAGCAGCGTCTACATTTGTTACTAATGTCAAAAATTTCTTTAATGGTTTAGCACAAAAGATAGGCGAAGAAATCAACAAAATTATTGATTACGTCAACAAACTAATCGAAGCATTAAACAGTCTCCCTGGGAAAGTTGCATCTGCGTTATCGACTCTCAAATCTCAAGTAGATACTAAAGTAGGAGAAATCAAATCTTCAGTACAGTCACTCGCAGGATTAGGAGGAGGCGGAGGCGGGGGAGCTACTACACCAGGAGCAGGTGGAACAACTGCAGCTCCCACCAGTGGTGGAGGCGGAGGAGGAGCACTCGATAAAATCACGGGGTTCCTTAAAGAAAAGTTAGGAGGGTCTGGAGGCGGAGCTCAGGCTTTAAGTTCGGATGAATTGTATGGGAAGGGGCTCATCACACCAGGTAAATATCAATCCCATGATGATATAGTGAAAAAAGCTCAAGGAGTCAGTCCTACATATGGTAAAAGTCGAGGAGATGCTTTAGATTATTATAAAAAAGAATACAATCTTCCAGACTACTCATTTGCGCTTAAACCAGATTCAGAACTTACCGATGCTCAAAAAGGTGCAAAAAAGAATTATGAAGCTGCTTTAGAGCGGAATAAACAGTTGGATAAACAAGTAGAATGGGCTGATAATTATTCTAAAGGGTTAGCTTCAGGCAATTTTGTAAATGATGTTAAACCCAAATCAGTTTCTTCTTCTGGTATAGATAACACTTCTGCAGCTACTCTTGAAAAAACTGATCCAAAAATTAGAAACGCTATGAATCTTGCAAAAATGCAAGAGCTAGAAAAATCAGGGTACACTGGATCAGTATCGCCAACGCCTGGATCCACACCTACAACTACAACTACCTCAGCTCCAACTACTCCAGCTCCGACTACTACTTCCCCACCGATTTCAGTTGGAGATATTAGCTTAGTCCCAAAAATAGACCTCTCAGGATATGGAACTACAGGGGTAACACCCCCATCTGGAGAATCACCATCTATCCATACTGCAGGATTATCAGCAGGCGGAACTAGTGGCGGTGGAGGAAAAGGGATTAAAGCCCCACCACCTCGAAAACCAGGAGAGGCACAAACTACTGAAGATATAGATTGGAGTACAGTACCTGCATGGAAAGGAGGGGATGGTGAAAAAGGTCATGCTAATTATAGATGGGATAAAGGGGCACATAAACTAGTCAAATCTAAAAAAGATGGCGGTTGGACTGGAGCAAATATTGAATATGACCCCAATGATCCTACTGGCTATAATGTAAAAGAATTGCAGGAGGCAGGGGTTCCAGCAAGTGAAATCAACCGCATGATCGCGGAACAAAATAAAAAGAATTTACATCAGGGGCATAAAGGCGGAGGGCATAGCAAACAATATGCATATAATCCATATACTCGTGAGTTAATGGGAAAATCTGGTACTGGGGATTGGCATGGAGCTACAATTCCGAAATCACCATTTACCAAATCTGGATATGATGAAAGTTTATTATCCAAAATCGGGATGACTCCCGACCAAATAGCACAACTTGAGAAGGAACATCCTGGAAGAGGAGGAGGAGGGGGGAGACATCACGCCGGTCAAGCCAGTGCGGAACATGCTGCTCATGCTTATGTTGGTGCTGATGGAGAGATGTATTACCGTGATAAATACGGTAATGAACATAAACTTCCAAAACAAGTTTCGTCTGAGTATTCGTCTGGAATTAATGAAGATTATTATAGACAACACGGTGCCAAAGTCCCTACTTCTAAGGGAAAAGGGCATCATGAAACTCCATATGGCCCTGTAGAGATGGGGGCTGATAAAAAAGGATGGCACCAAAATCTAAAGACAGGGAAATGGACTCATTATTCTCCCACAAAAAGTCCTTGGGATCCATATGGTGATCAAGATTTAAGAGAACATGGGTTGCCTCCTTCTCATCATAAAGGAAGTAAAAAAGATTCTGGTCTAGATAGAGATAATCAGGAATACAATGAATGGATTGCAGAAAACCAGTATCTTCCAGATGGAAGTATCAATCCAAATTTCAGAAAATCTGATGACCCCTACCCTCATTATAATAAATATGGTCAAATCACGAATATAAAAGATCTTCAAGATCAAGATTATGGAGGCCATTATTCCAAAACTGGGAAATGGATGCCAGCTGGAGGCAGTGGTTCCAGAAAACATCGAAGAAGAATGGGAGATTGGGGAAGTACAGGCGCAGGTGATGGATGGGGAGGAAGAGGGCAAAGATATCACGGAACCCCATATCGTGGAACCGACGGAAAATATTACGATGATCAAGGCAACGAAATTGATCAAGATGGAAACTATTTCGATAATGTAGGGTATGGTGGACGTGGATATAGAGGTACTGGAATAGGGTCTGGGTACTCTACAGGCTATGATTCTGGTAGGTACCAACAAGGACCATCTGGTTTTAGAGATCAATACCAGTTTGGATATGGATCTAGAACTGGGGGTCAGGAAGCTCCAAAAGGTGCTACTGAAGGGGTTCCATCTGATGCTAAAACTTTAATTGAAAATTATAAAAACGAGCTTGGAGATGTAAAACGAGTAGCAAAAACTACTTGGGATGAAGTAGTAAACGGATTCAAGGTTTCAAATGAGAAGATGGTCTCCGATGTTAAAACTACGGACGGTCATATTCTTAATTCTAAAAAACAGATGTCTTCTCAAGTAGTGGGTGCAGTTTCTGATTCTGCTAAAAAACAATTAGATGAAATCAACAAAACTCATGATCAGTTTGCAAAAACGTCTCAAAAACAGTGGAACGAGGTAAGTAACGGAGTCAATACCGCTTACAACAAGATTACTGAAACTGTGAAAACCCATAATGGGACTATTTTATCGTCAAACTCGTCTACCACTAGCAAAATTATTGAAAATGAGAATAAAGTTGGGAAAGCTACAGAAGATGCTAACAAAAAAGCGTCTGATTCTGGGAAGTCTGTAGTAGATGCAAACAATAAAGTCATAGAATCTTACGAGAAAAAAGCAAGTACTGCTGAAAAATGTAACAACAGATGTTCTCAATCGGATAAATCTTGTGCTAGCAGTTGCGAATCTTCATGTAACAAGACTTGTGCTGCGAATGATAAAGCTTGCCAGTCTTATAAAGACAAAGCGAGTGCTGCATCACATGCGGCTTCTTCCTCTGAAGAATCTGGTGGAAGTGGAGGTAGAAGTTCTGGTAGCGGTGGTTCTGGATCATCTCAAACTGGAACTGATGAAGACAATTCAGATCAAGAAGCTGGAACTCAATCTACTCCACCAGATCAGTCTTATGAAAACGTAGAGTCTCAAGATACCGGATCTTATGATGATGGATCTGGCTACGGCAGTGGTGGATACGGAGATGATGGCTCTGGTTATGGATCTAACTATGGTGATGATGGATCAGGATACAGTGGTTATGGTGATGACGGGTCTGGATATGAAGACGATGGATATGGAGGAGATACTGGATCTGGAGGCGGGGGCGGTGGTAGCGGAAGAAGTGGTCGTGGTCGCGGAGGTGGCACCGGTGGTAGTGGTGGCAGTGGAGGAGATGACGGGTCAGGTGGCAAATTAGCCGGTTCTAAAAAGACTGGAGTCGGATCTGGTAGTCCTCTAGGGGGGATGATGTGTCTATTCCAAATTTTGATGCTAATGAGGATGGGTCCATTAGGTATGTTAATGGCTAGAAACCTCATGGCTAGCGGAAAATGTAACCTAGGTGGCATGTTTGGCAATCTAGGAAAGAAGGGGAAGAAGGGGAAGAAGGGAAGACATAAAAGAGGTAGTAGTGGAAGTGGGAAAGGAGGTAGTGGCGCAGGTAGAGGCAGTAGAAGTCGTGGTGGTGGACAAAGAAAACAGAGGAAGCAAAAGAAGCCACGCCAACAGAAACAGCAAAAGCAAAAACAACAAAAACAGAAGTTACAGCAACAGTTGCAGCAACAACAGTATGGTCAAGATGAGTTAGGGAACAATGCTGGAGATACTGGAGAAGGGGCTGCCGGGTACACTGCTGATACTCCCGAAGATCAAGCATACAACGGTGGATATCGTAACGAGCAAGGACAATTACAAGATCAACCGCCAGAGTCTCAATCTTCTCCAGATACTTATGAAAATCCTGATGGTAGCGGAGGGGGATCTCCAGACGCAGGATCTGATGGATCTGGAGCAGAAGGTACTGCTTGGACTGGATCTAATGATTTAGATAACGGTTGGGGAGATGCACCTCCCGATGGATCAGGAGGAGACAAGGGGGGCGATGGCTCCGGAGGAGATATGAGCGGTGGTCCAGGAGATATGGGCGCTGGAATGGGGGGAGGCCAAGGCGGTCCAGGAGACGATGGATCAGGAGGAGATGGAAGTGGTAGCGGAGATGATGGTAGCGGTAGCGGTGGTGGAGGATCTGGAAGAGGAGGAGGGGGCGGAGATCAGAGTGGCAGTGGTGGAAAAGGCAGTAAAAAGAAAAAGAGAGGGAAGCACGGTAAAAGAGGAGACGACGATGATGACGGAGACGAAGACGATCAGGGACCTGGTCCAGGATTAGGCGGTCTTGGTCTCCTAGCCCTTCTCATGATGATGAGGGGTAGAGGTCGATTCGGATTTTTACCTGGAATGTGGGGTCTCGGCGGTTGGGGTCGTGGATTTGGAGGGTTAGGAAGATGGGGTAGAGGATTTGGAGGAAGAGGATTCGGATTTGGTAGAGGTGGCTTTGGAGGAAGAGGGGGATTCGGCAGAGGAGGGCACGGCAGAGGTGGATTTGGAGGTAGATTTGGTGGTAGAGGTAGAGGTGGAAGAGGCGGATGGGGACCATTCGGATTTGGAAGAGGGTTTGAGAGAGGTAGATTTGGCGGATTTGGGCCATTCGGTATGATGGGAGGTCTTCTAGGACCGTTGGGGATGTTTGAAGATCTAGATGACGAATGGGATCCATTCAGGCACCACAGAAAACATCATCATCACCACAAAAAACATAAGAAACATCATAAACACGGTGGAGGCCAAGGCGGTAAAAGTGGAGGCGGGCAAGGAGGTAGCGGAGGTCAGGATCAAGGTCAAGGCCAAGGCGGTCAGGGAGGCGGCGGCGGAGGTCAGGATCAAGGAGGAATGGGTGGTGGAATGGATCAAGGCATGGGCGGAGGCATGGATCCAGGTATGGGAGGCGGAGCCGGTGGAGATATGGGCGATATGGGCGGTGGAGGAGATATGGGGGGAACTCCAGGTGGAGATATGGGCGGAGGTATGCCTGGTGGAGATGGAGGCGGAGATATGGGCGGTATGGGTGGAGGAGGAGACATGGGTGGCCCTGGAGGAGGAGGACCAGGGGGAGAAATGGGAGGTCCCGGTGGCGACCAAGGTGGACCTGGTGGAGAAGGAGGGCCAGGAGGAGGTCAAGGAGGACCTGGCGGAGAAGGTGGAGGAGGAGGACAAGGAGGTCATGGTAAAGGTGGCAAACACGGCAAAAAAGGTCGGAAACATGGTCGAGGGGGGGACGATGACGATGATGATGACGATGATGGAGACGATGTAGGCGGACCAGGAGGAGGCATAGGAGGTCTAGGATTATTAGGACTTCTTATGATGATGGGAGGGGGAGGACTCTGGGGTCTCGGAGGATGGGGTCGCGGATTTGGAGGATTTGGCAGATGGGGAAGAGGATTCGGGCACGGTGGATTTGGATGGGGAAGAGGAAGGCACGGTGGAGGCCACGGGAGAGGAGGACACGGAAGAGGAGGATTTGGAGGAAGGGGTAGAGGTGGATTTGGTGGTAGAGGACATTGGGGCCCATTCGGATTCGGTAGAGGTTGGGGACACGGAGGACTAGGTTCATTCGGAATGATGGGAGGTTTACTAGGTCCACTCGGTTTATTCGGAGATCTTGATGACGAGTTTTTGCCCTGGTTCCCTCATCATAGAAGACACCACAGAGGACACGGGAGAGGCGGCCACAGAGGACATAGAGGGCATGGGAGAGGCGGTCATGGTGGAATGGAAGGAGGACACGGTGGAGGAGGCCAAGGAGGAGAAGGTGGACAAGGAGGCGGACAAGGTGGTATGGGCGGCGGGATGGATCAAGGAATTGGAGGGGGCGGAGCCGGAGGTATGGGCGGCGGTGGAGACATGTCAGGAGGAATGGGAGGAGCTCCTGGCGGAGATATGGGTGGTATGGGCGGAGGTATGCCCGGTGGAGATGGAGGCGGAGGTATGGGAGGCGGTGCACCTGGAGGGGATATGGGAGGTATGGGTGGAGGAATGCCTGGCGGAGAAGGCGGCGGTATGGGTGGAGGTCCAGGGGGAGAAATGGGAGGTCCCGGTGGCGGCCAAGGTGGACCTGGTGGAGAAGGAGGGCCAGGAGGAGGTCAAGGAGGACCTGGCGGAGAAGGTGGAGGGCAAGGACAAGGAGGGGAAGGAGGCGGCGGTAGTGGACACGGAAGAGAAGGTGGAGAAAGTGGGCACGGAAGAGGTCATGGGGGAGGACACGAAGGACATGGAAGAGGGCATGGTAGACATCATAGAAGACACCATCATGGAAGAGGAGAATTTGGAGAGTTTGGAGGATTAGGTCTACTTGGAATGTTGTTAGGCCTAGGTGGGTTTGGGTTAGGGTTCCCTGGATTAGGGTTACTCGGATTTGGCCGAGGAAGATTAGGTCATTTATTCGGTAGACATCATCACGGAGGACACGGAAGAGGCGGACACGGTGGTCACGGGAGAGGAGGTCATGAAGGACATGGAAGAGGAGGACACGGTGGCGGACACGGAGGAAGACACCACTTTGGTCACGGATGGGGAGGATTCCCTGGACTTCTAGGTCTTGAAGAACTAGGGTTGATGGGAGGTCTTGGCATGATGGGACCTCTTGGACTCCTAGGTCTTGGAGGCATGGGAGGATTATTCGGATTCCCAGGATTGTTTGGCGGATTCGGGCGTGAGTTCCATCATCATCATCATATGCATGGTGGAAGAGGCCGAGGGGGAAGAGGAGGACACGAAGGTCACGGCGGAGGTCATGAAGGACACGGCGGAAGAGAAGGACGTGGAGGTCATGAAGGACACGGTGGACATCACGGAGGTATGGGAGGGAGACATCATCATCATCATCACGTTTTTGGATTCCCAGGATTATTTGGGCCTTTCGGAATGATGGGCGGTCTCCTTGGACCTCTTGGCCTATTAGGGATGGGCGGCATAGGTATGATGGGATTATTACCATTACTCCTAGGCCTAGGTAGATTCGGATGGGGAAGACACCATCATGGTCACCACCATGGACATGAAGGGCATGGAAGAGGAGGTAGAGGGGGTCATGAAGGTGGCCGAGCTACTCATGGAAGAGGAGATCACGGCAGGGGAGAAGGGGGAGGACGCGGAGGAGAACATCGCGGAGGTATGAGAGGAGGGCATGGAAGAGGGGAACGAGGAGAACATGGAAGAGGTGGATGGGGTGGTGTACTTGGCCTAGGATTTGGTCCTCTTGGAATGATGGGATCTTTAGGCCTTGGAGGTCTTGGATTATTAGGCATACTGGGTCTTGGAGGGTTAGGTGGACTTGGGATGTTCGGAGGGATCCCAGGGTTACATAGATTATTCTCTGATATTTTTGGAGGTCATGAACGTCATGGAGGAAGACACCGAGGAGGACGCGAACACGGTAGATTTGGTCGCGAATTCCACGGAGAACATGGCAGAATGGGAGGTCGTGGTGGAGGAGAACACGGAGGGGAACATGGAGGGGAACATGGAAGAGGTGGAGAACATGGTCGCGGTGGACGTGGACACGAAGGTCACGGGAGAGGCGAACATGGATTCGGACATGGGAGATGGGGATTCCCTGGCTTTATGGGAGGAATGTTTGGCCCATTAGGATTAATGGGTATGATGGGACCACTCGGATTGATGGGAGGACTATTAGGACCTCTTGGCATGATGGGAGGCCTCGGAATGGGTATGATGGGTCTGCTACCGTTACTCATGGGTCTAGGAGGATTTGGGAGATGGTGGCATCATTTCGGTAGGCATCACCACGGTAGAGGCGGCCATCACGGCAGAGGAGGGGGGAGAGAAAGAGGAGAACATGGTAGAGGCGGAGAAGGAGGACATAGAGGACATCATCATCATCACCACGGTTTTGGATTCCCAGGATTCTTAGGAGGTATGCTAGGTCCATTAGGATTAATGGGAGGACTATTAGGGCCTCTTGGCATGATGGGAGGCCTCGGAATGGGTATGATGGGACTGCTCCCATTACTTATGGGTCTCGGTGGATTCGGGTTTGGATGGGGTAGACATCACCACGGGAGACATCATGGAGGTCGCCGTGGGCATCATGGAAGAGAAGGCGGTGGCGGGGAACATGGAGAACATGGCCGCGGGCACGAAGGTCATGGGAGAGGAGGTCACGGATTCGGTCACGGGAGATGGGGATTCCCAGGATTCTTAGGCGGGATGATGGGTCTCGGAGGGTTGCTCGGTGGTTTAGGCGGATTAGGTATGATGGGAGGGATGTTGGGGCCTCTCGGATTACTAATGGGTATGGGTGGACTTCATGGCAGGCATGGATTTGGACATCATCATCACGGTAGAGGATGGGGAATGTTTAGTCCATTCGGCATGATGGGAGGATTGCTGGGACCTCTTGGATTGATGGGAGGTCTCGGATTTGGGATGATGGGACTTGGCGGACTCGGAATGATGGGTCTTGGCGGCATGGGGATGTTTGGCGGTATGGGAGGTCTCTTAGCTTTGATGATGGGGCTTGGAGGATGGGGAAGATGGGGGAGATGGGGAAGACATCATCATGGAGGTAGGAGAGGTCACGGAAGGGGGGGAGAACACGAAGGTGGAAGAGAACATGGGAGACATGAAGGTCATGACATGTTTAGACATGGAATGGGCTTTGGATGGGGACGAGGAGGATTCGGATTTGGCGGAATGATGGGACCGCTCGGACTCCTAGGAATGGGAGGTATGATGGGCGGACTCATGGGATTGAGTTTGCTTGGTGGGATGGGAATCGTTAGCTTAGCCCAGATGTTGCTCGGTGGGGGAATGGGGTTGATGGGTCTAGGCGGATTTGGAATGTTTGGATTCGGCAGGGGGAGATGGGGCTGGGGTCATGGAAGAGGAAGATGGGGAAGAGATCATGATAGGGGAAGAGAACATTGGCACGGCAGAGAAGAGAGAGGAGGTAGAGAAGGCGGAAGAGGTAGAGGAAGAGGAGAAATAGGTCACGGTAGAGGAGATCGGGCAGAACGTGAAAAAGAAGGAAGAGATGGTAGAACTGCAGCAGGTCGAGGTCCCGCAACTCATGGAAAAGGAGGAGGAGATCTAAAAGATCTGTTAGGCAAACCAGGCGGTGCAAGAGATGTCAGCGGGTTCGGATTCCATGGTATACTAGGCGGATTCGGCCCATTCGGCGGAGGAGGCTGGATGGGTGGAATCGGAGGTCTCGGCGGTGGAATGGGATACGGTGGGTTTGGAGGACTAGGATTAAGCTCACTTGGCGGAATGCTAGATCCAATTGGTCTCTATTCCATGCTGGGAATGCTTGGCCTCGGTGGAATGGGAATGGTTGGAATGGGGGGGAGAGGAAGAGGATTTGAGTTTTCCCCTCTCACAGGACTACTTGCAGGAATGCATCATGGGGAACGTGGTGGGGGTCATTTTGGTGGTAGAATAGCGTCTCCATTCCATACAGCTCATCCATTCGGTGGCGGGATGGGTTCGTTCGGTGGTCTTGGATCGTTTGGAGGAACGTTTAGAGGAGCTACTGGAATGTTACCTCTTGGCCGGGGATT
>Ga0335082_10000122_pt1 | contig 78244 bp, 66 predicted proteins | sample Lox_Sample_41_FD_206718 | JGI IMG/M metagenome (GOLD analysis project Ga0335082, IMG submission 206718) | Soil microbial communities from Loxahatchee National Wildlife Refuge, Florida, United States - Lox_Sample_4.1 | ecosystem: Environmental > Terrestrial > Soil > Wetlands | place: USA... | reverse complement strand
GCGGTCGCCCGTGCATCGAGTTCGAGATGAAGCGCTGCCTCGGGCCGTGCGTCGGGCTGGTGACCCCGGAGGCCTACGCCGAGCTCGTGCGCGGGACGGCGCTCTTCCTGCGCGGCCGCAGCGACGATCTGACGCGCGAGCTCGAGAGCCGCATGCAGGGCGCCGCCGAGGCGATGCGCTTCGAGGAGGCGGCGCGCCTGCGCGACCAGCTCGCCGCGGTGGAGCGCACCGTCGAGCGCCAGCAGATCGTGACCGAGCGCCGCAGCGACCGCGACGTCTTCGGCGTGTCGCGCCGCGGCGGCGACGTCGACGTGTGCGTGTTGCACGTGCGCGAGGGGCGCGTGGTCGGGACCGAGGGCTACGCGCTGTCGGGCGTGGCGGTCGACGACGGCGCGCTGATGGGCTCGCTGCTCGGTCAGTACTACGACACGTCCGCGGGGCGCGCGATCCCGCGCGAGGTGCTGACCTCCGTGCCCGCGGACGACGCCGGCGCGCTCGCCGCCTGGCTCGGCGAGCGCGCGGAGCGCCGCGTCGCGGTGCGCGCGCCGAGCCGCGGGCCGGCGCGTGAGCTGCTCGCGATGGCCGACACCAACGCGGATCTCTCGCTGACCCGGCGCCTCGAGGCGCGTGAGAGCGTCGAGTCGGCGCTCGCGGAGCTCCAGCAGCGGCTCGACCTCTCGCGGCTGCCGCGGCGCATCGAGGGCTACGACATCTCGACGTTGCATGGCACGCTCACCGTCGGCAGCCGGGTGGTCTTCCAGGATGGCCGCCCCGACAAGTCGGGCTACCGCCGCTATCGGATCCGCGAGGCCGATCCGGGCGACGACTACGGGGCGCTGCGCGAGGTCTTGCGCCGACGCCTCGGGCGTCGGGAGAGAGAGCCGCTGCCGGACCTGCTGCTGATCGACGGCGGCAAGGGCCAGCTCGCGGTGGCGTGCGCCGCGCTCGCCGACGCCGGGACCTCGCAGGACGTGGTGTCGCTCGCGAAGGAGCGCGATCTCGAGAGTCCGTCGCCGCGCGTCCGCCGCTCGGGCGGGCTCAAGGCCGAGCGCATCTTCCTGCCCGGGCGCAAGGATCCCGTGTCGCTGCCGTCGAGCTCGCGCGCGCTCCTCTTGCTCCAGCGCGTGCGCGACGAGTCCCATCGCTTCGCCATCGAGTTCCAGCGATCGCTGCGCTCGCGCGCGCACCTGAGCTCGATCCTCGAGGAGCTGCCGGGCATCGGCCCCGGGAAGCGCGCCGCGTTGCTCAAGCGGCTCGGGTCGCTGAAGGGCGTGCGCGAGGCCAGCGAAGAGTCGCTGCGATCGGTGCCGGGCGTCTCCGCGCGCGACGCGGCCACCGTGCGCCGCTTCTTCGACGCTGCCCGCGCGGAGTCGACCGGCGCGCCGGCCACCTCGCCGGACGAAGAGGGCGTCGCAGCGGACGCGGCCGCGAGCGAGGCGGAGCTCGCCGAGACGCCGTCGCCCGCGGGCGGGAGCTGATCCGTTCGTGCGGAAGTGCGCTTCCCACGAGGGAGCGCGTCGTTCTCCCACGCATCGACGCCTTTGCCGGGCACCCGCTCGCTGCCGAATCGCGATCCACCGCGTTGCCGCCGACTTGCCGAGGAAACTGCACACGAACGAGTGCGTGGCACCGATCTTGCTCCCTCGCGGGGTGGGGACGCGGAGGCAGAGAATGCGGAGGCGGATCGCGAGCTGGTGGCACGGCCGGAAGCACGACGCGGGACGGAGGCGTGCGAGTCGCCTGCGCGCGGACCTCGAGCGTCGCGGTGTTCCGGTGGTGCTCGCGACCGCGGTCTCGGAACGGCTCGCGCCGCGCGCGGCCGGGCTCGATCCAGCCGGGTACCAGGCCGTCGTCGACGCCACGTGCGCGAGCTGGAGCGCGCAGCGCAAGGCAGCGCCGCCGGAGGCCGCGCTCGAAATCCAGCGCCTCGTCCAGGACTTCGCGATCGAGCTCCAGAAGCTGGATGAAGGGCTGCGCCTGCTCTCGACCTATCTGCTGCGGATCCGCGACCGCGCGCGGACCGACGAGAGCGCGAGGCTGGTTCACTAGATAGCTTCGGCCTTCCCTCCCGGTCCCCGGGGCTGCGACTGCCGCGACTGCTCCCGGCACTGGCGGCCGCTCTCGCGAGCGGGATCGCGCTGGCGGACTGGCTGCGACCCGATCCGGCGTCGTTGCTCGTCTCCGGCGCGCTGGCGCTCGCACTCGGGATGGCGCTCGCGCGAAGCCCGCGCGCGCGTGCGCTGGCGGCGCTCGCGCTGTGCGCGCAAGCGGGCGCGCTCGAGATGGCGCTGCGCCTGCGCGACGCGGGCGCGGCGCTCTCGCTGCCCGTGGAGCGCAACGTCGAGGCCTCCGTCGCGGAGGTGCGCGAGAGCGGGCGCGGCATCCGGCTCGTGCTCGACGAGCTGGCGGCGGCCGACGACGACCCGGCGCCGCTGCCCGCGCGCGTGCTGCTGCTGGGCGAGCCGGGTGACACGAGCCTGCGGGCGCTCCCGCCGGGCGCGCGGCTGCGCGCGCGACTCCTGCTGCGCATGCCCTTCCCGCTGCGAAACCCGGGCCGCCCGGAGGGCGAAGGGCTGACACGCGCGGGGATCGCGGCGCTCGCCGCGCTGCGCGAGCCGGCCCTGCTCGTGCGCGTGCCGGAGCGCGACCACGGCGGTCTCGCGGCCTGGCTGCACGGACCCCGGCGTCGCGCGGCCGATCGCCTGCTGGCGCACGGTCCGGGCGGCGCGCTGCTCGCTGCGCTCGCGCTCGGCGATCGCTCGGGGCTTCCTTTCGAGGCACAGAACGCCTTCGCGCGACTCGGGATCGCACACCTGCTGTCGGTGTCGGGGCTGCACCTCGCGCTCGCGGCGGCGTTCGCCTACGCGCTCTGCGCGGCGGGCCTGCGCCGCTCCGCGCGTCTGGCGGAGCGCTTCGACACCCGAGATCTCGCGCGCATCGTCGCCGTCGCGGCCGCGTTCGTCTACGCGGTGTTGACCGGCTTCGAGGTGCCCGTGCGCCGCTCGTTCGCACTGGTGGCCGCGGGGGCGCTGGCGCTCGCTGCCTCGCGCACGTCGCGCGCCTGGCATCCGCTCGCCGCGGCGGCGCTGTGGGTGCTGGCCTTCGAGCCGCAGTCGCTCTTCGAGGCGGGACCGCAGCTCTCGTTCGCGGCCTGCGCCGCGCTGGTTGCGGCGGCGCGACACGGCGACGCGCCGGTCGCGGGAGTGCGCGCGAAGCTCGCCTCGCTGTTGCGCGCGACCGCGGCCGCGAGCCTCGCGACGACCCCCATTGCGGCCTGGCACGGGCTGCCCGCGGCGCCGCTGGCGTTGCTCTCCAACGCCGTGGCGGTGCCGTGGACCGGGGTCGCGCTGATGCCGGCGTCGCTCGGCGCCGCGCTGCTCGGCGCCTTGCCTGCGAGCCGGTGGAGCGAGCTTGCGCTGCGCGGCGCGTGCGCCGTCGCGGACTGGAGTCTCGCGGCGGTGTCGTGGGCCGCGCGCGGCGCGCTGGCCGGCGCCGGCACCTCGCCCTCGCGCGCACTCTGCGCGCTCGCGGCCGGCATCGCGCTCGCGCTCTGCCGCGCGCGCGACACGCGCGTGCTCTGCGCCGCGGCGCTCGGGACGGCGCTGCTCCTCGCGTTCGCACCGCCGCCGGCGCTCGCGCCCGAGACGCCGCGCCTCGTCGCGCTCGACGTCGGCTCGGGCGACGCTCTGCTCGTGCAGGGCCGCGAGGGTGCGCTCCTCGTGGACGCGGGTCCGGCGCTCCCCGGGCGCTTCGACCGCGGGCGCGACGCCGTCGTGCCCGCGCTGCGCGCGCTCGGCGTCCGGCGACTCGATCTCGTGATCGCGACGCACGCCGATCTCGACCATCGCGGTGGGCTGCCGGCGGTGCTGTCGTCGCTCCCGGTTGGCGCGCTGTGGCTGTCGCAGGGCAGCGCGGGCGACCCGGGCTTCACGGAAGCGATCGCTGCCGCGCGCGAGGCTGGCGTGCCGGTGCGTGAGATCTCGGCCGCGGAGCCTCCGCAGCGGCTCGGCGACCTGCTCGTCACTCCGGTCTGGCCGGCGCCGGGTGCGGAAGGCCCGCGCAACGAGCGCTCGCTCGGCGTGCGCGTCGAGACGGGCCGACGCTCCGTCCTGCTGCTCGGCGACCTCGGCACGGCCGAGCCGGCCCTCCTGGCGCGCGACGGAGCGCGCCTGCGCGCGGACGTGCTGGTGCTGCCGCATCACGGGAGCCGCCGCTCGTCGAGCGCGGCGCTCCTCGCAGCGGTGTCACCCGACGTCGCGCTCGTCTCCGCACCGTGTCGCGGCCGGCTGCCGCATCCGTCGTCGCTCGCTCGCGCTCGTGCTTCGGGCGCCACGCTCTGGTGGACGGGCCGCGACGGCGCGCTGCTCGTCGCGCTCGGCGAGCGCTTCGCGGTGCTGCCGTGGGCCGAGTGGCGACCGCAGTGCGAGCCGGCGCCGGCCCGGTCTCAGCCGGTCGCAGCGACGGACTCGGTCCCCTGGAAGGCCAGCACGTCCGGGCGGCAGACGAAGCGGACGGGCGGGATCTCGATGCGCCCGACGCCGATCGACGCCGACACCGGGTGATAGGGCGTCAGCGCATCGTGTCCCCACGCGGCCGCATCGAAGCGCTCGAGTCGCGGTCGCAGCCGCTCCGCGCGCTCGAGCTGCGTGCGCGGCTCGAGCTGCACGAGGCGAAGCCCGCGTGGCGTGCGCGCGAGCGTCAAGGTGCCGGTGTACTGCACGTCGTCCGGCGCGAGCGGGTCGGGATCCTGCGCCTCGATCGCGAGCGACGTCGCGTCGACGGTCGCGACCGCGAGCGAGCAGCCGTCGTAGCGACGCGACAGCATGATGCGCGCCGCGCGCGTCGGGAAGCCCCAGCACGCCGCGAGCTCGCGCGCGGCGACGGCCGCGTCGCAGGCCGCGGCGCACACGAATCCGCGCGTCCGCACGCCGCTGCGACAGCCGATTCGGAGCTGCACCAGCGAGAACGGCCCCCACGGACTCTCCGCGCAGCGCCAGGCCAGCACGATCCACGTCGCGGGATTGGTCGGATGCAGACCCGAGGGCAGCGGCCGCTCGCGCGACGCGGCTCGCATCTCGAAGCAGGCCTGGAAGACCTCGACTCCCGCGAGCGTCACGGTGTCGCTGCGGAAGGCGGGCACGCTCGGCGCGCTCACCGCGAGCGTCTGGAGATCCGCTGTGCCGACCAGCACTTCAGATGCCTCCCTGGAACTTCGGCATCACCTCCCGGGCGAACAGACGCAGGCTCTCGAGCACCTGCGTCTGGGGCAGCGTCTCCATCGCATTCACGAGGAAGTTGATGCCGTCCACGCCGATCGATTGCCAGCGCTCGATGGCGCGCGTGATCTGCTGCGGGTCGCCGATGCAGATGCCCTCGGGCGCCCCGCGCGGCGCGCCCGGGTCGCCGGCGTCCGTCGCCCCGGCCGGCGCGAGGTTGCCGAGCGATTGATAGGCGCGCGTCGGGTAGGCCTCGCGCGTCCACAGCAGATGCGAGTTGGCGAGTCCGAAGAGGCTGAGCATGCGGAGTCCGCGTTCGGCCGCGACGGCGCGGTCCTCGTGGCAGTAGAGGAAGTTCAAGGTGGTGACGCGGTCGTTCACGACCGCGCCGACCGGATCGCAGAGCTGGATGCGCCGGTGGTACTCCCGCGTGCGGCGCTCCTGCTCGGCGTAGCCCGCGGCCGCGACGCCGAGGCAGCCGAGCCCGCGGTCGGCCGCGTCGAGCTCCGTGCCCGGGCTCGTCACCGTCACCCACAGCGGCGGGTGCGGCTTCTGCACCGGCTTCGGCAGCACGTTGCGCTCGGGCAGCGAGAAGCAGCGGCCCTCGTAGCGGACGGGCTCGTCGCCCCACAGCCGAGGCAGCACGCGCACGAACTCGTCCCACGTCTTCTTGGTGTCGTCGGGGTCGGCGCCGAATCCGCCGAGCTCGGTCCAGGTCGACGAGCGGGCGGTGCCGAGCTCGAGGCGTCCCTGCGACAGGATGTCGAGCGTCGCGGCGCGTTCGGCGACGCGCACCGGGTGGTTCATCTCCGGCACGCACACGACCGCGCCGTGCCTGACGCGGATGCGCCGCGTCTGCGCGGCGATCGCGGCGAGCACGACCTCGGGCGCCGAGCAGTGCGAGTACTCCTCGAGGAAGTGGTGCTCGACCGCCCACACCCAGTCGAAGCCGAGCTCGTCGGCGACGCGCGCCTGCTCGAGCGCGTTCAGGAAGACGGCCGACTCGGTGCCCGGGGTGAAGGGCCGCGGCACCGACATCTCGAAGAAGAGTCCGAAGCGCACGGGCGGAAGTGCTAGCGCAAGCCGCCGTGGGCGGCGCGCGGCGAGGCGCAACCGAGCGAAGTTCAGAGGACGAGACCCGGCCGCGAAGAGGCGAGAAATTGTCAGCGTTCGACCTGCAGAACTTCCCGTTCGTACTGCGCGAGGTTCGAGAACATCTTGAAGGGCCGGCCGCGAGCCGCGGCGGCGTCGGGGAGCGGCGCCGCGCCGGCCCGCTCGTGCAGCGCATCGAGCAGGGCGCGGAACGCCTCGAGTCCGCCGCCGGCGGCCGGGAAGAGGACGCGCGGATCGAACTGGTCGCTCCGCAGTCGCACCGTGCGCAGCGGCGTGTCCGAGATCTCCGTCCAGTTGAGCAGCAGGTCCACCAGGATGACCGGCTTCGCCGCGATGCCGTGAACCGCACCGACCGCGATCCCGTCGACGCGCGAGAGATCGACCTGCGGCCCGTTTCGCAGCGACAGGCCGGAGTCGTCGAGGGCGACCGGCACGGCCTCGATGCACTTCAGCTCGTGGAAGCGCGGACCCTCGGCCGCGGCGAAGGCCGCGTCGTCGATGTGGGCGTCGCCCGGGACGTCGGCTTCGGCCGTCGCGACGCTCGCGGGAGTCTCTTCTGCGGCCAGCGCGGCCGCCGCGCGCGGCTCAGCGACGTCGCTCGACAGATCGGTCCCGGGGCCGGCGGTGCCGAAGGCGTCGCGCGCGGAGTCATCGTCGGCCGGCAGGATCGGATCGGTGTCGGGCAGTCCGAGAGAGAGGTCCTGCTCGTCGCCGCTCACCTTGCTGCCGTCCGCGGAGAGTCCGAAGACCGCTGGCTTCTCGACCGCCGGCGGCAGCTCGCTCGGTCGCTGGCCCGCGCCCGCGTACATCGGGTCGAGCTCGACGTCGAGCACGCGCTCCATCGGCATCGGCTTCGAGGTCGGCTTCGCCGGAGTCCGCGCCGGAGCGGGGGTGGGCGTCGCGAGCTCGAGGTCGGACTCGCTCTCGCTCTCGCTCGGGCCGGACGCCTCGAGCGCGGCGATGCGCGCCGCGAGCTTCGCGCGCTTGGCCTCGTCGAGCCCTTCGGCCGCGAGCGCGATCTTGCCCGCGCGCAGCGCGGTCTCGCGATGGAGTGGGGCCGCGACCTCTGCAAAGCGCAGCGCGACGCCGGGAGACATGCGGGGCGACGCGGCGAGCGCGTCGCGCAGCACGCGCGCCGCGAGCGGGCGGTCGCCGGCGGCCGCGAGCGCCTCGGCCAGCGGGAGCGCCGTGCGCGGATCGAGCTTCACGGACGGGACGCGCGTGCCGAAGGCGCGCCAGAAGGCCGCAGCGGCCGACGTCTCTCCGAGTCGGATCTGCTCGTGGATGAAGCGGCGCAGCGGCTCCGCCGCGCGGCTCGGCTCGTCGGCCGCGCAGGCCGCGTCGCAGAGCGCGCGCACGAGCTCGGCGTCCTGCGGTCGCGCGCGCACCGCGGGCTCGAGGATGCCGACCGCCGCGCTCGGACGCCCCGCGTCGCGCGCAGCCTGCGCCGCGGCGAGCGCCGGGTGGCCCCGCGCTTCGCTCGCCTCGAGCGGCTCCTCGAGCTGCCACTTTCGCGCGGCCAGCGCCGACGCGATCCCGCACAGCGCGCCGGCGATCGGCACGATCGTGCCGAGGCCGCGCGTCGGACCGCTGCCCGTCGAGGTCGCCGTGAGCAGGACCTCGCCGGCGAACCACGCGCCGAGCGACGCCAGGACCGGCAGCTCGAACGATGCGTCGGAGCCCGGGAGCAGCAGCCAGGTGCGCAGCGACCCCGTGCCGTGTCGCGTGATCAGCGCGGCGATCCCCGCCGCCACCAGCCCCGACGCGCCCACCAGCGAGCGGCCCTGCGCTCCGATCGCCGCGTAGACTGCCGCGCAGACGAGTGCCGTGAGCGCGAGGAATCCGGCGTAGATCTTCGAGCCCCAGAGCGCCTCGAGGTGCGGTCCGAGCGCGAGGAGCAGCGCGGCCGTCACCAGCGCGTGGAGCGAGCTCTCGCTGAAGAGCCAGTAGCTGGCGAAGCCCCGGGCCGAGAGCGCGCCCGGATCGACCCCCAGCCTCGCGGCTTCGACGTCGACGCCCGCCGCGGTCGCGATCGCGCCCGCCAGGCACGCGGCGACCATCGACCAGGTCACCCAGGGCAGGCGATCGGGCGAGAGCTCGTCTTGCGGAATGGCGGAGAACATGCGGATCCCGGGACTGCGGCTCCGGGACGTATCGACCGCCGCCCGGAGTTGCTGGAGACCGGCGGCGCACGCAGAAGGGCCGCAGCTCGCTCGGCTATCGTCGCGCGCCATGCCGCCCGAGGCGGATTCCCGCGAGATCGCGCCGCCGCGGGGGCAGTCGCTGTCCGCCGCGGAGCTGTGGATGCTCGGCGCGATCGTCGCGGTGGCGTTCGGGCTGCGCGCTTGGGTCCTGCGCGACCTCGCGCTCCACGATCCGTTCTTCGACAGCCCCTCGGTCGACGAGCTCATGTACCACCAGTGGGCGGCGTCGATCGCGCGCGGGGAAGGTCTCGGCGGCCAGGTCTTCCTGAACGGTCCTGCCTACCCGTGCTTCCTGGCCGCCATCTACCGGATCTTCGGACCGAGCCTGCTCGCGGCGAAGGCCGTGCAGAGCGCTCTCGGCGTGCTCGACTGCGTGCTCGTGTGGGCGCTCGGGCGCCGGCTCTTCACGCCGGCGATCGGCCTCGGCGCCGCTGGGATCCTCGCGGTCTACGAGCAGGCGCTCTTCTATCCCGCCACGCTGCTGCTGGAGGGCGCGCAGAACACGCTCGTGCTGGGCATGCTGTGGCTCTGCGTGCGCGCGCAGGAGAGCGGCCGTCCCGGTCGCTGGGCGGCGGCCGGCGCGTGCACGGGGCTGGCGGCGCTGGCGCGCCCGACCGCGCTCGGCTTCGCGCTCGGGATGACGGTCTGGGCCGCGTTGCGCCCCGGTGTCGGGTTGCGCGCGCGCGGCGCGGCTGCGCTGGCGTACGCGCTCGGCGTCGCGGCGGCGGTCGCGCCGGCCACCGCGTACAACGCGCGGGTCGGCGGCGACCTCGTGCTCGTGACCTACGCCGGCGGCATGAACCTCTACATCGGCAACAACCCGGCCGCGCGCGGGGAGTTCGACGTGCCCCCGATCGTGCCGACCGCGCTGGCCGACGATCCCGAAGAGCAGCGCCAGGTCTTCGCCGCGCTGGCGGAACGGGCGCGCGGGCGGTCGCTCGCGCCGTCCGAGGTCTCGGCCTACTGGGCGGGGCGCGCGCTCGAGTTCGTGCGCGAGCAACCGCTCGCGTGGCTGCGCCTGATGGCGCGCAAGGTCGAGCTCTCGCTGAACGCCTACGAGCCCTGGAACGTCCGCTCGCTGACGCTCGCGCGTGAGGCGTCGGCGGCGCTGCGCCTCCCGCTGCTCGGCTTCGGCTCGATCGCGCCCTTCGCGGCCCTCGGCCTGTGGGCGACGCGCCGAGCACGCGCGCGGCTCGTTCCGCTCTACGCGTGGCTCGCGACGGTCTGGCTCACGCTGTGGGTCTTCTTCGTGCTGTCGCGGTATCGCGTCGCCGCGGTGCCGGTGCTGGCGCTCTTCGCCGCGGCCGGGGTCGCGGCCGCGCTGGAGGCGCTGCGCCGGCGGCGCGCGCGCGCGATCGCGGGCGTGGCAATCGCGCTCGCTGCGCTCGCGCTGGCGATGAACTGGCCGATCGCGCGCGAGAACCTCGGCATCGCCTGGTACAACCTCGCGAACCGCTACCGCGATCGCGGCGAGTACGACCGCGCGATCGAGGCCTATCAGCGCGCGCTGCGCGGCGTGCCCGGGTATCTGTCGGCCTACAACAACCTGGCGCGCAGCTTCGAGGACGCGGGACGGAGCGACGACGCCGTGACGACCTGGCGCGTCCTGCTCGTGCTGGCGCAGCGCCAGGGATCGGCGCAGCACGTCGAGCGCGCGCAGCGGCATCTGGTGGCGCTGGGGGCGCCGACGTCGCCACCCGACATGCCGCCCACGCCCTGACGATCAGGGCGTCGCGACCCGAGCCGCCTCCGCGCGTGCGCGCTCGCGCATCGTCGTGTTGATCGGGCGGTCGGGGTTGATCTCCGCTGCGCGCGCGAAGGCCTGCTCCGCCTCCCCGGCCCGGCCGAGCCGCAGCAGGGCGCGCCCGAGCTCGAACTGGGCATTCTCGAGGTCGGGCTGGAGGGCGACCGCGCGCTCGAGCGCGGACGCCGCGCGCGACCAGTCGCCGCGCCGCGCGTGCAGCGCCGCGACGAGCTGCCAGGTGCCCGGCTGCTCCTGGAGCGCGAGCGCGCGCTCGTACTCGCGCAGCGCGCCGGCCGTGTCGCCGCGGCGGTCGAGCGCGCCGGCCAGCACGATCCGCCAGCGGGCGCTGTCGCGGCCGACGCTGCGGAGGCGGTCGAGCCCGGCCGTCAGCGCGGCGACGTCGCCCGACGCCTGCGCGCGACGCAATCCGATGTCGCTCTGGAGCTCGGCGCCGAGGAGCAGCGCGAGGCAGGCGACGCCGGCGGCCCAGACGGCGCGCGCGACGCGCGTCGAAGGCGGCGCGCCGGCCGCGGCGGCGTAGCCGCGCGGTCGGAGCAGGATCCGGGCCACCCGTCCGTCGCGGAGCTTCCAGACCGCGCCGTCGAGCACGAAGTGGTGCAGGTTCACGATCGACGAGACCAGCACGGCCAGACCGCCGTCGTAGGGGAGCCGGCCGAGCAGCCCGGGGGCGAAGACCAGAGCGGGCAGGGTCCACACCATCGCGCCGGCGAGCAGCACCTTCGCGAAGTAGCGCCAGCTCGCGGGTGAGGCTCCGCCGCGACCCACGCCGGCGTAGTAGGCGGTCACCCAGAGGTATTGGAGGCCGTGCGCGGTAGCGATCCAGAGGAAGTAGTAGGCGCCCTCGCTCGACTCCCACGGCTCGAAGCCCGTGTGCACGCCGAAGCGGCGTAGCGCGAGCGGCACGCTGAACCAGAGCGCCTGCGTGGCGACGAGCGCGAGGGCGGGCAGGGCGTCGCCGAGGCTTGCGCGCCGCAGCAGGCGGGCGACCGCGACGCCGACGGCCGCGGCGTAGGCGACGGCCGTCGCGGCGAAGAGCGGCTCCCCGATGCGCGGGTCGAGGTCGAGGGAGAGGAAGCGCACCGCCGCCGTCGCCGGGCCGACCGGCGCGACGTCCGACGCGCGCGCGCCGGTGTGGAGCGCGAGCAACGTCAGCGCGTACGAGAGCACGAAGGACGCGTGCAGCCAGCGGCGCAGCGAGCCTTCCAGCGCGATGCCGCGGCGCCGCAGCATCATCGACGCCACGCCGAAGTTCTGGCCGGAGTAGTGCCACGGGCTCCAGGACACGTAGAGGGTGAAGACCACCGCGGCGACGAGCGGCACGTGCACCGCGACGGCGAAGAGCACGGCGAGCAGCACGGTCGCGTGCACCGCGAAGAGCGCGTAGGCGCGCCGGTCCTCGCGCTGCTCGTAGACGCGCAGCAAGGTCGCTCCGTAGTGCGGTGTCAGCACCAGCAGCGACGCGAACGAAACCCACAGCGGTCCCTGGTGCGCGCGCAGCGCAGGCCCGACGAAGGCGAGGGCGCCGAGCGCGGCCACGTACCAGAGTCCGCAGCCGAAGAGCAGGTCGCGCCAGGGGCCGTAGAGCCAGCGCGGCGCGGGTGCGGCGGGCGCGCTTCGCGGGGCGGTCGTCGCCAGCGCAGTCGTCACCGGCGCAGTATATCCGCGTGCCCTCGAGGCTATGCTCGGCGTGTGCTGCGCCACGCCACGCCCTCCGCCGTGAGCGCTCCGGATGCGAGCGCCGTGAAGGACGTCGTGCGCTACGCCGACGGTGTCGCGATTCCGGGCGAGGACTTCGTCGCGCGCGAAGAGCCGCTCGAGATCCAGCTCGGAGCGGCTTCGTTGGCGGTCGTGATGCGGACCCCTGGCGACGACGAGGAGCTCGCCTGCGGCTTCCTGGTGACGGAACGCGTGGTCGACGATCCCTCGCAGATCGTCTCGGTCCGACACTGCCGGCAAGCGCGCGACCCCGCGTCGGCGGAGAACGTCGTGCGCGTGGTGCTCGGCGACGGCGTGCGGGTCGATCTCGAGGCGCTGCGGCGCAACCTCTACGCCAGCAGCAGCTGCGGCATCTGCGGCAAGGCGACGCTCGAGAACGCGCTCGCGTCGGCGCCGCCGCTCGACGATCCATCGTCGTTCCCGCCGGACCTCTTGTACGCGCTCCCGGATCGGCTGGCGCGCGCGCAGGCGACCTTCGCGGAGACGGGAGGCGTCCACGGGGCCGCGCTCTTCGACGGCCGCGGCGGGCTCGTGGTCGCGCGCGAGGACATCGGCCGACACAACGCGGTGGACAAGGTCGTGGGCTTCGCCCTGCGCGCCGGGCGCCTGCCGCTCTCCGGCCACGTGCTGCTGGTGTCGGGCCGCATCTCCTACGAGATCGCGCAGAAGGCGCTGGCGGCGCGCATCCCGGTCGTGGCGGCGGTCTCCGCGCCGTCCTCGCTCGCGGTCGAGCTCGCGACGCGCGCGCGCATGACCCTGGTCGCGTTCCTGCGCGGGCGCTCGATGAACGTCTTCGGCGAGCCCACGCGGATCCGGAGCTCGCCGTGAGCGACGTGGACGACACGCAAGGTCCGCAGGGTGCCTTCGAGATCCACGACGGACCGGGCGACGCCGGCGCGGCCGGCGGGCTCGAGTCCGCGCTCACTGCTCTGCGTCGCTCCGTCCACGAGATGGGAGTGCGCCGCGCGTCGCGTGCGCTCGGGACGCTGAACCAGGCGCGCGGCTACGACTGCCCCGGCTGCGCCTGGCCGGATCCCGAGCTGCGAGCCGCGCTCGAGTTCTGCGAGAGCGGCGCGAAGGCGGTCGCGCACGAGGCGACGCGCCGGCGGATCGGCGGGGACTTCTTCGCCGAATGGCCGCTGGAACGGCTGCTGGCGCAGAGCGACCACTGGCTCGAGGCGCAGGGTCGCCTGGTGGAGCCGCTGTGGCGACCGCCGGGCTCGAAGCACTACCAGGCGATCGCGTGGGAGGCGGCATTCGAGCGGGTCGCGCAGGCGCTGCGCGCGCTCGACTCGCCGGATCAGGCCGTCTTCTACACCTCGGGCCGCACCAGCAACGAGGCGGCCTTCCTGTACCAGCTCTTCGCCCGCATTCTCGGCACCAACAACCTTCCGGACTGCTCGAATCTGTGTCACGAGTCGAGCGGCGTCGGGCTCGGCGACTCGATCGGCGTCGGCAAGGGCACGGTGTCGCTGGCGGATTTCGAGATCGCCGACGCGATCTTCGTGATCGGCCAGAACCCGGGCAGCAACCACCCGCGCATGCTGACCGCGCTCCAGGCCGCGCGGCGCCGCGGCTGCCGCATCGTCGCCGTGAATCCGCTGCGCGAGCGCGGACTCGTCCGCTTCGCGCATCCGCAGGAGCCGCTCGCGCTGCTCGGGCGGGGCAGCCCCATCGCCGAGCTCTACCTGCAGGTGCGCGTGGGCGGCGACGTCGCGCTGCTGCGCGGGATCGCGAAGGCGGTGCTCGAGCACGAGGCGCGCACCCCGGGCCGCGTGCTCGACTGGAGCTTCCTGCACGGCTCGACCACCGGCTTCGAGTCCTACCGGCAGGAGGTCGAGGCGACGCCGTGGGGGATGCTCGAGACGCGGAGCGGCGTCACGCGCGAGCGCATGCGCGAGGCGGCGGCGATCTACACCGGCGCGGAGCGCGTGATCGCGTGCTGGGCGATGGGCATCACGCAGCACCGCCACGGCGTCGCGAACGTGCAGGAGATCGTGAACCTGCTGCTGCTGCGCGGGAACATCGGCGTGCCGGGCGCCGGTCCGTGCCCCGTGCGCGGGCACAGCAACGTGCAGGGCGACCGCACGATGGGGATCTGCGAGCGCCCGCGCCCGGAGTTCCTCGACCGCCTCGGCGCGGAGTTCGGCTTCGAGCCGCCGCGTCGCCACGGCTTCGACACGGTCGGCGCGATCGAGGCCCTGCGCGACGGCCGCGCCCGCTTCTTTCTCGGTCTCGGCGGAAACTTCGCCGTCGCGAGCCCCGACGCCGCGCTCACCGCGGACGCGCTCTCGCGCTGTGCCTTCGCCGCTCACGTCGCGACGAAGCTGAACCGCACGCACCTCGTCGCCGGGCACGAGTCACTGCTGCTGCCCTGCCTCGGGCGCACGGAGCGCGACGTCCAGGCGTCGGGTCCGCAGTTCGTGAGCGTCGAGGACTCGATGAGCCTGGTGCACCGCTCCGAGGGCGCGCTCGAGCCGGCGTCGGCCTTCCTGCGGAGCGAGCCGGCGATCGTGGCCGGGATCGCGGAGGCGGCGCTCGGCGCGAGCGCGGCCGTTCCCTGGCGCGCGCTCGCCGCCGACTACGATCGCATCCGCGACCGCATCGCGCGCGTCGTTCCCGGCTTCCGGGACTTCAACCGCCGCGTGCGCGAACCCGCCGGCTTCGTGCTGCCGAGCGGGGCTCGCACGCGACACTTCGAGACGTCGGACGGGCGGGCACGCTTCCGCGTCCACCCGCTGCCCGAGGACGAACTGCCGCCGGGCCGCCTGCGGCTCACCACGCTGCGGAGCCACGATCAGTTCAACACCACGATCTACGGACACGACGACCGCTATCGCGGGATCTCCGGCGGCCGGCGCGTGGTGCTGCTGCACCGTGACGACATCGAGGCGCTCGGTCTGCGCGAGGGATGGGAGGTGGATCTGACCAGCCACTTCCGGGGCGAGACGCGCTCCGCGGCGGGATTCCGCGTCGTCGCCTACGACCTGCCGCGCGGGTGCGCGGCCACCTACTTCCCGGAGGCCAACGCGCTCGTGCCGCTCGGCGACTTTGCCGAGGGGAGCCGCACGCCGAGCTACAAGTCGCTCGAGGTGTCGCTGCGTCTCTCGCCGCAGCAGCCCTAGCGGGGAAAGACCACCCGCGTCTCGTAGACCTCGTAACGCGCGAACACGCCCTTGGTGACGTACGGGTCCCGCGCCGCGATCTCGCGCGCGGACACGAGATCGTCCGCTTCGAAGAGGATCACGCTGCCGACGGCGCAGCCCTCCTCGTCGAGCATCGGACCGGCGTGCACGATGCGGCCGCGCTGCGCGAGCTGCTCGAGCGCGGCGAGGTGCGCCGGCCGGACCTCGGCGCGCAGCTCGCCGCCGCGCGCGGCGTCGTGTCCGATGAAGGCGAAGAGCGGCACGGTGTCTCCGGTCGGCCAGTCTAGCCGTCCGAGACGCAGCCGCCGCCGCAGATCGAGCGCGGCGTCTCGTCGGCGAAGGCCTCGGGCTCGACCTGGATCGTGGCGTGGTCGATCCCGAAGCGCGCGCCGAGGACGGCGTACGCCTCGCTGAGGAGCGCGGTCGACACGCCGGGATCCGAAACCACGAGGTGACAGGAGAGCGCGATGCTGCCCTGGCCGACGGTCCAGACGTGCAGGTCGTGCACGCTGCGCACGGAGGACAGCCCGGCGAGCGCGCTGTGCACGTCTCCGACGTCGAGCTCGCGTGGCGCCGCCTCCATCAGGACGTCGACCACCTCGCGCAGCAGGTGCCAGGCCGAGAACAGCACGAGCGCGCAGATCGCGAGCGACGCCAGCGGATCGGCGAACGTCCAGCCGAACGCCCACACGAGCCCGCCGGCGACCATCGCCCCGATGCTCCCGAGCGCGTCGGAGAGCACGTGCAGCCACGCGCCGCGCACGTTGATGCTGTGCTCGCGCTCCTCCGACAGGATCCGGAGGCAGAGCAGATTGACGGCGAGCCCGAACGTGGCGATTGCCAGCAGCACGGGCCCGACTACGAGGCGCGGCGTCGTGAGGCGACCGACGGCCTCGACGGCGATCATGCCGGAGACCGCGATCAGCGCGACGCCCTGCGCGAGCGCCGCCAGGATCTCGGCCCGCACGTGGCCGTAGGTCCAGCGACGTCCGGCGGGGCGCGTGGTCACCCAGGCCGCGAACAGCGCGAGCGCGAGCGCGCCGATGTCCGAGAGCATGTGCCCGGCGTCGGCCGCGAGCGCCAACGAGCCGCTCCACCAGGCGCCGCCGATCTCCGCGAGCATCGTCCCGAAGGAGAGCCCGAGGGCGACACCGAGGCGCCAGCGCGCCGTCCTGCTCGTGGAGCGAGCGGAATGCGCATGCGCCGCGTGGACGTGGTCGTGGCCCGATGCCGCGTGCATGGGGCGAAGGTACCATGGCCCGCCCGCGCTGCGTCTCGCCGCGCCGGTCGCGCGAGGAGCCTCATGGCGATCGACTTCTCCTTCCCCCCCGAGCTCGAGGCGCTGCGCACCCGGGTCCGCGAGTTCATCGACACGATCGTGCGTCCGCTCGAGGAGCAGCTCGACGAGAGCAATCGCGACGCGCTCGTCTCCACCATCGTCAAGATGCGGAAGGCCGCCCACGAGCGGGGCCTGTGGCTGCCCCACATGCCGAAGGAGTATGGCGGTATGGGGCTCGGCCACGTTGCGATGGCCGCGGTGTCGGCGGAGGCGGCGCGCTCCCGCTTCGGCCCGTTCGCGCTGAACGCGCAGGCGCCCGACGAGGGCAACATGCACACGCTGCTCCATTGGGCGACGGACGAGCAGAAGGAGCGCTACCTGCGGCCGCTGTGCGAGGGCCGCGTGCGCTCCTGCTTCGCGATGACCGAGCCCGAGGTCGCGGGCTCCGACCCGACCTTGATCCAGACGCGCGCCGTGCTCCACGGCGATCACTGGGTGATCGACGGCCACAAGTGGTTCATCTCGGGCGCGCGCGGCGCGCGCTTCGCGATCCTGATCGCGCGCACCGAGGACGCGCCCGAGATCCCGCAGGCCGGCAACAGCGCGTTCCTCGTCGACCTCCCGAGCGAAGGCTGGGAGATCGTGCGCGACGTCGAGACGATGTCGGGCAGCCACAACCACTGCGAGATCCGTATCCGCGGGCTGCGCGTGCCGGCGGAGAACCTGCTCGGCGGGCGCGGCCAGGGTCACCTGCTCGGTCAGGCGCGGCTCGGACCGGCTCGCCTCGCGCACTGCATGCGCTGGCTCGGCCAGGCGGAGCAGGCGCTCGACATGACGGTGAAGCGCTCGCTCGAGCGCTTCGCGCACGGCTCGCTGCTCGCGGAGAAGCAGGGGATCCAGTGGATGATCGCGGACTCCGCAATGGAGCTGTACCAGTCGAAGCTGATGGTGCTGCACGCGGCGTACCTGATCGACTCGGGGGCCGACTTCCGCACGGAAGTGTCGATGGCGAAGCACTTCGTCGCGAACGCGCTGAACCGCATCGTCGACCGCGCGATCCAGGTGCACGGCGCGCTCGGGTACTCGACGGACACGCCGCTCGCGAGCATGGCGCAGCACGCGCGCTGGGCTCGCTTCGCCGACGGCGCGGACGAGGTGCACCAGTGGCGCATCGCGCAGCGGACGATCGAGGCCTATCAGCGCGACGGCAACACGAAGGCGGCGACGGGGCGGCTGCCCCTCTAGCCGGCGCAGGGAGGACCCTTGGCGGACGACGGATTCGTGTTCCCCGTGGACCTGACGACGATCATGCTGTTCGCCAGCGCGATCGGCGAGACGAACCCCATCTACTACGACGAGGAGTACGCCTCGAAGACGCCGCTCGGCGGCGTGATCGCGCCGCCGAGCTTCGCGAGCGCGTCGGCGCACTGGGATCCGAACTATTTCCTGCGCGGCGTGCGGCGCATTCCGGCGCCGAAGCCGAAGTCCGCGCCGAAGGTGCCTGCCGGCGGCCAGGCGGCGGAGGCGCGCGCGGCCGCGGACGGCGGCGGAGGCGGCAACCTCACGCGGGTGCTGCACGGCGAGCAGCGCTTCGTCTACCACCAGCCGATGCGGCCGGGCATGCGCCTGCGCGCGACCACGCGGGCCGGCAAGAGCTGGGAGAAGCAGGGCAAGCGCGGCGGGACGATGCGCTTCAGCGAGACGATCACCGAGTACCGCGACGAGCGCGGCGAGCTGGTGACGACGGCGATCAGCGTCGGCATCGTGACCGGCAAGGCGGTGGAGGGCTAGGCGATGGCAGGCAACCCGAAGATCGACTGCGCGTCGCTCTCGGTCGGCGCGACCCGCGAGCAGGTGCTGGTCGAGAACCTGACCCGCACGCAGATCGTCCAGTACGCGGGCGCGTCCGGCGACTTCAATCCGATCCACCACGACGAGCTCTTCGCGTCGAAGGCCGCCGGCTATCCGTCGGTCTTCGCGCACGGGATGCTGACGATGGGACTCACGGGGCGTCTGCTGACCGACTGGCTCGGCGACGGCGTGCTGCGCGAGTACGGCGTGCGCTTCGTGAAGCAGGTCTGGCCGGGCGACACGCTGACCGCGCGCGGGGTGGTGAAGTCGATCGAGGTGCGCGGCGACGAAGGCGTCGTCGAGATCGAGATCGAGACGCGCAACCAGAAGGGGGAGCCCGTCGTCAGCGGCAGCGCCGTTGCGGCCCTGCCGGCGCGGAGCTAGCGCCGGGCTGTCCGCGCTCGTCGTCGCGCTGACGGCGTGCGCGGGCGGCTGGGACGTGGACGCGCTGGCCGCGCGCCACCCGGAGCTCGCGGCGCTGCCGGACCAGCGCCTCGGCGACGCGACGCCCTACGCGCTGCCGCTGGCCGGCGAGCTGATCTGGTTCCTGTGTCGCTTCGACACGCGCTCGGCGATCCGCGTGGCGCTTCCCCGCGAGGCCTCCGAGGCCGAGCTCGCGCGCCTGCGGCTAGCGCTGCGCGCGTGGGAGCAGGCGCTCGGCGTGCGCTTCGAGGAGGCGGAGCCCGCGCAGATCGAGATCGAGTTCACGCCGGACGACGCGGAGTTCGCGGCGGTGACCGAGGCGGAGTGCCGCGTGGACGGGGCCGCGGGGGCGGCAGGCGCCGGAGCGCGGCTCGAGGCCGGCCTCGCGCGCGCGCGGGTCTCGCTGCGGCGCGCGCAGATCGACGCGCGAGGGCACCACATCCAGGTCGACGAGGCCCAGCAGGTCGGCGCGGCGCTGCACGAGCTCGGGCATGCGCTCGGCTTCCAGGGTCACGCCGCACGCGGCGACACCGTGATGGTGCGGACGGTCGAGACGGTGCGCGACGTCGGCGCGCGCGTGCTCGCGGGACGCGCCTTTCGCGACGACACGCTGGCGGCGCTCTACCGCGTGGACTCGGGCGTCGTGGTGGCGCGCGCGTCGCTGCCGGCCGGGCGCAGCGGCCCCGTCGATCGGCTCGCGGCGCTCGCCGCCCGCGAGGGCGACGGCTCCCTGCTCGTGCGGAGCGGCGACCGCAGCGGCCGGGTCGCCTTCGTCGACCCGGCGGGCTCGACGCTCCGCGTCTTCCTGCGCCATCTGCCGGAGTCGCTGCGCGATCCGACGCGGCTCGAGCTCGCGGCCGACCCGGCCGTCCTGGCCTTGCCGGCCGCCGCGGATCGTTAGGCCCTGCCTTCGTGCCGCTCGCGCCCCGCGAGCAGCCGCGCGAGGCGCGCCGGGTAGTTCGTCACGATGCCGTCGACGCCGAGCGCGAGCAGCGCGCACATCTCGGCCGGCTCGTCGATCGTCCAGACGTGGACCTGGACGCCGTGCCGATGCGCGTGCTCGACGAGCTCGCGCGTGGCGAGCGGCCGTCCGGCGAACTCCGTCGGGATCTGGAGCGCCATCGGGCCGGGAGGCGGCGTCTCGCCGTGCAGCGCGGCGACCGCGAAGCGCGCGACCTCACCGGTCGAGGCGCCGAGCGCGACCCCGATGCGCGCGTCCGCGACGTGCGCGCGCAGCTCCGCCATCAGCGCGTCGTTCGCGCTGGTCAGCAGCACGTCGGCCGCGCGCCCCGCGTCGGCCACCGCGGCGACGCTTCGAGCCACCATGCCCGGGACGTTCTCCTTCAGCTCGAGGTTGAAGCGCGCGCGCGGGAAGGCGGCGAGCGCCTCGGCCAGCGTCGGGATGCGGACGCCGAGGCCGCGATAGGGATGTGCGCCGCCCGCGGGCTCGAAATGATGGCCCGCGTCGAGCCGCTTCAGCGCCTCGACGTCGTGATCGCGGACGCGGCCGCGGCCGTCGGTGCAGCGCTCGAGCTCGTCGTCGTGGATCAGGACGGGGACGCCGTCGCGCGAGAGATGGACGTCGGACTCGAGGATCGCGGCGCCGTCCGCGAGCGCGCGCTCGAAGGAGGGCAGGGTGTTCTCGGGCCGCTCGCCCGCCGCGCCGCGGTGCCCGATCACGATGGGTGTGGGCAACGCGAAGAAGGGATGCGCCACGGGCCTACGGTATCATGCGCCGCCCGATGGCCGTCCTGACCCGAGAGGCGATTCGCGCGGAGCTCGAATCCGGACGTCTGGTCATCACGCCCTTCGAGCCCGATCAGCTCGGCGCCGCGTCGGTCGATCTCACGCTAGGCGACGAGATCCGCGTGATCGAGGACGATGCCGATCCGATCGATGTGGTCGCGGACTCGGACTATCGCAAGCACACGCGTCTCGAGCGCCTCGACCATCCATACGTGCTCGCGCCCGGCTCGACGATCCACGGCATCACGCGCGAGCGCATCCGCCTGCCCGGTGATCTGTGCGGGTTCCTCGAGGGCCGCAGCCGCTTCGCGCGTCTCGGGCTGATGATCCACGTGACCTCGGCCTTCGTGCAGCCCGGTGTCGACAACCGCCAGGTGCTCGAGATGAGCAACGTCGCCGGGCGCCCGCTGCGGATCCATGCCGGCGTGCGTCTGTGTCAGCTCGTGCTGATGCGCACCGAGGGCGAGGCGCGCTACGGCGGTCGCTTCGCCGAGCAGGAGCGGCTCTGACGCCGGCCGGACGCTAGGCGATGCGCGCCGTCGCGCAGCGCGTGCGATCGGCGCGCATCGAAGTCGGCGGCGACGAAGTGGCGTCGATGGCGGAGGGCCTGCTCGCGCTCGTCGGCGTGGCTGCCGACGACGCCATCGATGACGCTCGCGAGCTCGCGCGCAAGCTGGTGCACCTGCGCGTGTTCGCCGACGAGCAGGGGCGCATGAACCGCTCGCTGCTCGACGTCGGCGGCACGCTCGGCGTCGTGTCGCAGTTCACCTTGCTCGGGGATGCGCGGCAGGGACGCCGCCCGAGCTTCGTCGCGGCGGCGCCGGGGGAGGTCGCCGAGCCGTTGATCGATCGGCTCGTCGAGGTCGCGCGGAGCGAGGGGGTTCGGGTCGTCACGGGGCTCTTCGGGGCGAACATGGAGGTCTCGCTCGTCAACGCGGGGCCGGTCACGCTGCTTCTCGACACGCGCCGCACATTCTGAAAGTCCGGGTGGGAATCCGCGCGCCGCCTCTTGACGCATCGGAGTCTCACGTCATAGTCCCCGGCGGGGGTGACGGCGTTTGGCAGGCTGCTGCCGCGCCAGCGGCTGTGATGCGCCTCACGGCGAGGTGCCCGGCCGCCAACGAGATTCTCTCCTCACGGGGTCGTGGGGAGGGAAAGAGAGGTTGGCGATGAAGCATCGATGGAGCGGCCTGGCTCTGGCCGCGCTGATGGCCTCGACCGTCGCGGCAGGCCCGGCGGCGGCGGACGAGATGACGAACGAGGCGGGCATGGGGGCCCTCGCGGCCATTTCCACGCTGGTCTACGCGCCCGTCAAGCTGGTCTATGCGACGTGCGGTCTGGTGTTCGGAGGAATCGCCTGGGGTCTCTCGGGCGGAGACTCCGACGTCATGATGGCGGTGGTGACTCCCGCCGTGCGGGGTGACTACGTCATCACCCCATCGCACCTCCGTATGGAGAAGTCGGTCGAGTTCTTCGGCCGCGATCCGGCCTACCGCGAGGCGCAGGACCAGCAGGTCGCGTCGGGCGGCAGCTCCTCCTCGGAAGAGACGGTTTCGCACGAGGACTTCTAGTCTCGCCGGGGCGGGCGATTCGTCGCCCGCCCCCGCGCGACCTCATGGACCGCAGGGCGCGCCTCGAGGCGCGAGGCGGAAGGGCTGTTTCGCTGGCGGTCCCCAGGGTCAGCCGCGATTCTTCGCGATGTGACCCCGACGAGCCCCGACTTGCTGCTGGCGTTTGCCGCCGGCCTGCTCTCGGTGCTATCCCCGTGCGTCCTGCCGCTGCTCCCGGCCTACCTCTCGCTGATCTCCGGCATCTCGGTGGAGGAGATGCAGGAGGGTGCAACCGGAGCCGGCGTGCGCTCTCGCGTGATGAGGGCCTGCCTCGGCTTCGTGGTCGGATTCTCTGCGGTATTCGTGCTGATGGGGGTCGGAGCCGTGGCGGCGGGCCAGCTGCTGCGCACCTGGCGCGCCAGCATTCTCGGCGTCGAGTTCGGTGTCAGTCAGATCGCGGGACTCGTGATCGTCCTGCTCGGGCTCCACATGATGGGCGTCAGCCCGATCCGGGCGCTGTATCGCGACACGCGCTTCCACTTCCGGCTCGGGCGCCGCAGCTTCGCGAGCTCGTTCATCGTCGGCGCCGGCTTCGCGTTCGGCTGGTCGCCGTGCATCGGCCCGATCCTGGCGACCATCCTGACGGTCGCGGGCCAGCGCGAGACCGTGCTCTACGGTGTCGGGCTCCTGGCCGTCTACTCCGCCGGGCTTGCGGTGCCGTTCCTGATCGCGGGCTGGAGCATGGAAGTCTTCCTCGAAGGCTTCTCGCGCATCCGCCAGCATTTCCGAGCGCTCGAGATCACCTCGGGCGTCGTGCTGGTCGGGGTCGGGGTGCTGCTGATCTCCGACCGCTTCTCCGATCTCAACCGCCGCTTCTCCTTCATGAGCGAGTGGATCACCGCCGCGGAGCGGGCGCTCCAGTGACGACGCGAGCCGGGCGGCGTGGACTCGCGGGGCGGGCGCTCGGCCTGTGGCTCGTCGCCGCACTGGCGCTGGCGGCGTGCGGCGAGCGCGCGGACCGCGAGGGCAAGAGCGAGAGCGAGGGCGAGGGCGAGGCGACGGAGCACGCGCCCGCTCCCGACTTCGAGCACCCCGATCTGCTGGGATCGCCGGTGCGCCTGTCCTCGCTGCGCGGTCAGACTGTCATCATCGACTTCTGGGCGACCTGGTGTCCGCCGTGCGTGTTCCAGCCGAGCGAGCTCAACACGTTCTGGGACAAGCACGGGAAGTCCGGGAAGGTCGCGGTGATCGGGGTCGAGGTCGGCGGGGCGAGCGTCGACGAGATTCGCGAATGGGCGCACGACCACGACGCGGTCGCCCGCTACCCCATCCTGACCGGGGCCGACGAGGACCTCGCCCGCCGCTTCGGGGCCATGGGCTTTCCCGCGCTCGTGGTGGTGGCTCCGGACGGCACGATCGATTCGATCCACCTGGGGCTCACGACCGCGAACGAGCTCGAGCAGCACGTCGCCCACCTGCTCGACAGCGACCGCGCCAGCTGAGCCGCCCGCTTCACCGGATCCGGGCGCGCCGCCCGGGCTAAAGGCCCGCTCGCCGGGCGTCGAAACCTGGATCCGGGCGCTGCGCCGCCCGATTTTTCGCCAGGGGGCCGGCCCATGCTCGCGGGCGACGACACCGCCGCTCGGGTTCACACGAGCTACCAGCGTACGCTCGCCCCCGGCGAGGTGGTCTTCGACGAGGGCGACCCCGCCGACCGCCTCTACGTGATCCGCTCCGGAGAGGTCGAGCTGGTGCGCGAGAACGCGGCCGGGAAGCGCGCCGTGGCGCGCCTCGGCGCCGGCGACTTCTTCGGCGAGCTCGGCGTCGTGCTCGGGGCGCCGCGGACCGCACGCGCGGTCGCCGTCAGCCAGACCCGCCTGATCGCGCTCGACCGGACCACGCTCGAGGGCATGATCGTCGATCAGCCCGAGATCGCGATCCGCATGATCCGGGTGCTGGTGTCACGCCTGATCGAGGCCGAGCGGCGGCTGGCGGGCCTCGGCGTCGACGATCTGCTGCGTCCGGTCGTGCGGGCGCTGCTTCGCCACGGCCGCCCGGAAGGCAAGGCGGGGCTGCGCGTCGCGATCAGGCTGCGCGAGATCGCCGAGACCGCGGGTCTCTCGATGCTCGAGGCGCACCGCGCGGTGCACCAGCTCCTCGAACGCGAGCTGCTCGAGCTCGTGAACGACGAGATCGTCGTTCCGGATCGCGAGGCGCTCTGCGCGTCGCTCGACGCGGCCGCGGAGTAGGAGGCCGACTCGAGAGTCGGCCGACGCGCGCAAGCGCCGAAGGCGCGCGCAGCGAGCCGAAGGCGGGCGAAGGGCGGGCCCCCGTGAAGACGTGCGAAGCCGAGCGAAGTTCATCGGGCTGGACGCCGACCGCCGCGCTCGCGGCTCGAAGCTCCGGCGCACCGGAGGGCCATCGTGTAGCGTGGCGCGGCTCCGATGCCGGCCGCGCTCCGCAGATCGCTCGCGCTGCTCATCGTCTGTGCGTGGGCATCGGCAGTCGCCGCGCAGAGCGACGACGCGGGCAAGTCGCGCGGCTTCGGCGAGGAGCCGGTCGAGATCACCGCCGATGCGCTCGACTACGACGCCGCGCAGGAGCAGTACGTCGCGAGCGGCAACGTCGAGCTGCACCAGGGCGCGCGCACCTTGCGCGCGGACTGGATCTCCTTCAATCGCCGCACGGGGGAGGGCGTCGCGAAGGGCAACGTCGAGCTGCGCCAGGCCGACGAGGTCGTGCATGCCGACACTGTCCAGTTCAACGTCGGCGAGGAGATCGGGCTCGTCCAGAACGGGAAGATCGATTCGCCCGCGGGTCAGTTCATCGCGTCGGGTGAGGAGATCCGAAAGACGGGGCCGCACAGCTACACGTTCCGCGGCGCGGTGTTCACGACCTGCCGCTGCCCGAAGGAAGGTCGCGAGCCGTGGCAGATCCGCGCGCGCGAGGCCGACGTCGAGATCGGCGGCTACGGCGTCGTGCGCGACGCGACGGTCGACGTGCTCGGGGTCCCCGCCCTGTGGGTGCCCTGGCTGATCCTCCCGATCCGCACCGAGCGCCAGACCGGATTCCTGTTGCCCGAGATCTCGGCGGGCACGCGCCAGGGCTTCCAGATCGGCGTTCCGTTCTTCTGGGCCGCGCGCGACAACGTCAACGCGACGTTCACGCCCTACTACAGCGTCCGGCGTGGCTTCAAGGGCGACGCGAAGTTCGAGTACCTGTTCGGGAAGGAGTCGTCCGGGGATCTGTTCACCGCCTTCGCCTACGACCAGGAGGTCAATCCCGACTCGCAGAACGAGCCGTTCGGGCGGAACGAGCCGTTCGAGCCGGAGCGCTGGACCGTGCTCGGCGACCAGCATTACGCGTTGCCCGGAGACTGGCTTTTTCGCAGCAACTTCCGCTTCGTATCGGACAACGACTACCCGCTCGACTACCAGGAGATGCGCCCGCACCGCGCGGACCGTTGGCTCCAGTCCTGGGCGCTGCTCGGACGCAGCTTCGACGACAGCGGGCGCCTCGTGGCGGACGCCTCGGCGTGGTACGCGAACGACATGCAGAGTCCCGACGACGTCGACCGCGACAAGACCGTGTTGAATCGCCTCCCCGCGCTCTCGCTCACGGAGCTACCGGGCCCGCTCGGTCCCATTCGCTGGCTGCAGCCCTCCTTCGACGCATCCTTCATCTCGTTTCAGGCGACCGACCGTCCCAACCTGGAGAGCCGCGGCTTTCAGGACACCGGCACCGACGGCGTGTTCGACAACAACGAGGCGCAGAATCGCTCGAGCTTCCCGGACGGCGACCCGCACCATGACAACTTCGACCCGATCAGCAATCCGGGAGGCACGCAGAACGACGGGCGTTTCGAGGAGGGCGAGCCGCTCACCAACGACGGCGAGCGCATCGGCCTGAACCCGCGCCTGGCGGTTCCCTTCACCCTCGCCGATGTGGTGGAGGTCTATCCGGAGATCGGCTGGTCCGAGACCCTCTACGACACGCGCCTCGAGGCCTTCGCGTACCGCGGCCTGCTCACCGGTCGCGCAGACCTGCGCACGCGGCTCGTGCGCCGGTTCGGGCCGGTGACCCACACCATCGAGCCGCTGGTCGGCTTCGCCTACGTGAGCCACGACACCCAGACCAGCAATCCTCTGCTCGTGCCGGCCACCGCCGTCCCGCAGGAGCGCGTGCGCGAACTCGAACTCGACGCTGTGACGCAGGACCCCGCCGACCGGATCCCGGGTGCGAACCGCGTGACCTGGGGCGCGGTGCAGCGGCTGCGCGTGGACGGGCAGGGCGACGAAGCCGTGGATGCCGAGCTCACACTGCTCGGCGGCTACGAGATCGACGACGAGCGCTTCGGCTGGATCATCGCGGAGGGCGCCATGCAACCCTCGCGCTACGGCGGGACGCGCTTTCACGTGAGCTACGACCCCGAGAAGCCGCACCTCGCGGAGGCGCTGATGGAGTGGAACTGGCGCAGCCCGGCCGGCCACCGCCTCAGTCTCGGCTATCGCTACCTGAGGAGGATCCCCGACGTGTTCGAGGACTGGCAGCGGGGTGAGCGCTTCCGCAACTTCGACCAGTTCGACCACATCAATCAGGTCTACACGGAAATGCGCGTGCAGGTGACTCAGCGCTGGCAGCTCGGCTACAAGACGGCGTTCTCGTTCGAGCGCGCGGTGTTCCTGCAGAACGCAGGGCTGATCGAATACCTCTCGAAATGCGGCTGCTGGGCGGGTGGATTGGAGTTCTCGCAGGACCGCGCCAGCGGCGTCAACGTGCGCGTGAACTACAGGCTGGTCGGGATCGGCGAGAACCTCGCGAAGTCCCCGTTGCTTGACTCCCTCGAAGGCCTTTGATAACGCTCTGAACCGTCTCGTGTTTCTCGGCTGAGCCGCCCGCGCGCGGAACGCGGACGCCCCCCGCCCGAGGCTCGTCTTGCTTCGCCCCTCCCAGGAAGCGTTCGTGGATCACGCCAGGAGGGGGAACCTCGTCCCTCTGGTGCGCGAGCTGCTCGCGGACATGGACACGCCGCTCTCGCTCTTCCGGCGGCTCGACGACGGCCGCACGAGCTTCCTGTTCGAATCCGTCGAGGGAGGCGAGAAGTGGGGGCGCTTCAGCTTCATCGGCAGCGGCGCGCGCGCGGTGTTCCGCGCGCGCGGGCGCGACGTCGAGTGGAGCGAGGACGGGCGCACCTTGCGCGAGCGGGTGTCGGGCGATCCGCTCGAGTTCCTGCGCGCGCGTCTGGCCGACCTCCACCCCGTGCACCTCGACGGTGTCTCGCTGCCGCGCTTCCTCGGCGGGGCCGTCGGGATGATCAGCTACGACTGGGTGCGCTTCGTCGAGCGCGTGCCGGACAAGAATCCGGACGAGACGGAGATGCCGGATCTCTGGTTCGTGCTGCCGGAGACGATCGTCGTCTACGACAACCTGCGGAAGACGGCCCTGCTGGTGCGCCACGTCCACGTGCCCGACGGCGCGGACGCGGCCGCGCTGTATCAGCGCGGCGTCGCCGAGCTCGACGCCGTCGCGCGCAGGCTGCGCGCGCCGCTCCCGCCGGAGGAGCCGCGGCCGGCGCTGCGCGCGCCGATGGAGCTCCACCGCAGCAGCACGCGCGAGTCGTTCCACGAGATGGTGAAGCGCGCGAAGGAGTACATCGAGGCGGGCGACATCTTCCAGGTGGTGCTCTCGCAGCAGTTCCGCATCCCGCTGCAGGTCGATCCCTTCTCGATCTACCGGCACCTGCGGGTCATCAACCCGAGTCCCTACCTCTTCTTCCTGCGCTGCGAAGGGCCCGTGCTGATCGGCTCGTCGCCGGAGATCCTGGTGCGGCTCGAGGACGGCCGCATCGACGTGCGCCCGATCGCCGGCACGCGCCCGCGCGGCCGCACGCCCGAGGAGGACCAGGCGCGCGAGCGCGAGCTGCTCGCGGACCCGAAGGAGCGGGCCGAGCACGTGATGCTCGTCGACCTCGGCCGCAACGACGTCGGGCGCGTGGCGGAGATCGGCTCGGTACGCGTCAGCGAGTTCGCGGTGGTCGAGCGCTACTCGCACGTGATGCACATCGTCTCGAACGTGCAGGCGAGGCTGCGCGCCGGGAAGGACTGGCTCGACCTGCTGCGCGCGACCTTCCCGGCCGGCACGCTCTCCGGCGCGCCCAAGGTGCGCGCGATGGAGATCATCGACGAGCTCGAGAGCGTGCGACGCGGGCCGTACGGCGGCTGCGTCGGCTACATCGACTACTCGGGCAACATGGACACGGCGATCGCGATCCGCACGCTGCTGGTGAAGGACGGCCAGATCTTCCTGCGCACGGGGGCGGGCATCGTCGCCGACTCCGTGCCGGAGAGCGAGTACCAGGAGACGATCGACAAGGGCCGCGCGCTGATCGAGGCGATCGATCTGGCGCGCGAGGGAACCGACTGACGTGCGCATCGCGATCGTCGACAACTACGACTCGTTCACGTACAACCTCGTGCAGTACCTCGGCGAGCTCGGCGCGCAGGTGGACGTCGTGCGGAACGACGCGACCGACGCCGAGTCGCTGGTAGCCGGTCGTCCCGACGGCGTCGTGATCTCGCCGGGCCCGGGCGATCCGGACGACGCGGGCATCTCGCTCGGCGTGGTGCGCGTCTGCGCGCGCACGCGAACGCCGCTGCTCGGCGTCTGCCTCGGCCACCAGTCGATCGGACAGGCCTTCGGCGGCCGCATCGTGCGCGCCCGCAGCCTCATGCACGGAAAGGTGTCACCGATCTCGCACGACGGCCGCGGCGTCTTCCGGGCGCTGCCGTCGCCCTTCGACGCGACCCGCTACCACTCGCTCGTGATCGCGGAGGACTCGCTGCCGCCCGTGCTCGAGGTCTCCGCGCGCACGCCGGACGGCGAGATCATGGGCGTGCGACACCGCGAGCTGCCGATCGAGGGCGTGCAGTTCCACCCCGAATCGATCCTGACCGAGCAGGGCAAGCCGCTGCTGCGGAACTTCCTCGGAACCTGCGCCGGAGGCGCCGCGTGAGCCTCCGCGACGCAATCGAGCGGGCGATGCGCCGCGAGGAGGTCCCGGCGGAGACGCTCGAGGCGGCGTTCGTCGAGATCGCCGCCGGCAAGGCGAGCGAGATCGAGATCACCGCCCTGCTCGTCGCCCTGCGCACGAAGGGCGAGACGCAGCGCGAGATCGTGGCGGCCGCGCGTGCGCTGCGCGCGTCGGGCCACAGCGCGCCGTGCCTCGACCCGCGCACGCTCGATACCTGCGGCACCGGAGGCGACGGCGCGGGCACGTTCAACGTCTCGACCACCGCGGCCTTCGTCGTCGCGGGCGCCGGCGTGCCGGTGGCGAAGCACGGCAACCGGGCGGCCTCGAGCCGCGCGGGCAGCATCGACGTGCTCGAGGCGCTCGGCGTCAGCGTCGACCTTCCGGTCGACGCGTCGGCCCGGATCCTCGCCGAGGTCGGCATCGCGCCCTTCTTCGCGGCGCGCGCGCATCCCGCGATGCGGCACGTGGCCGCGGTCCGGCGCACACTCGGCGTCCGCACCGTGATGAACTGCATGGGTCCGCTGCTGAATCCGCTCGGCGTCCGCCATCAGCTCGTCGGGGTGTACGCGCGCGCGCTGGTCGAGCCGCTCGCGGGCGCGCTCGCGGAGCTCGGGGCGCGCCGCGCGCTGGTGGTGCACGGACGCGACGGACTCGACGAGATCACGACCGCGGAGGTGACCGACGCCGCGTTTCTGGAGGGCGGCCGCGTCCGCACTCTCGCGATCGACCCGGGCGCGCTCGGCATCGCGACGCCGCCGGCCGGCGCGCTCGCCGGGGGCGACGCGCATCGCAACGCCGAGATCCTGCGCGCGGTCCTCGACGGCGAGCACGGCCCGCGCCGCGACATCGCGCTGCTCAACGCCGGCGCGGCGCTCTGGGTCGCCGACGCGGCCGCGGATCTGGGGCACGGGATGCAGGTCGCGGCGCGCAGCGTCGACAGCGGCGCGGCGCGTCGGAAGCTCGATGCGCTGGTGGAGGCGTCGCATCGCGCGGTGCGGGCGGCATGATTCTCGACGAGATCCTCGCGCACAAGCGGCTCGAGCTCGCGCGCGCGCGCGAGCTCGAGCCCGCCGCCGCGCTCGCGCGCCGCGCGGAGTCGGCAGAGCTGCGACCGCGCGGGTTCGCCGCGGCGTTGCGCGCGGCGCCGGAGCCGCGCATCATCGCAGAGCTGAAGCGGCGCTCGCCCTCGCGCGGCGAGATCCGGCCCGACTTCGACCCGGTCGGCTGCGCGCGCGCATGCCTCGACGGCGGCGCGGCCGCGCTCTCCGTGTTGACGGACGAGCGCTTCTTCGGCGGGCACCTCGGCATGCTCGAGAAGGTGCGCGCCGCGGTGGCGCTGCCGCTGCTCCGCAAGGACTTCGTGATCGACGCGAGCCAGATCGACGAGGCGCGCCTCGGCGGCGCCGACGCGCTGCTGCTGATCGCCGCGGCGCTCGGCCGAGCCTCGCTGCGCGCGTTGTCGGCGCGCGCGCGGACGCTGGGTCTCGACGCGCTCGTCGAGGTGCACGACGAGGCGGAGCTCGACGCGGCGCTCGAGGCGGGCGCGGAGCTCGTCGGCATCAACAACCGCGACCTCCGCACCTTCGAGACCGACCTGGCGGTCACGGAACGGCTCGCGCCGCGAGTGCCGCGGGGCGTCCTCGTGGTGGCCGAGAGCGGCATCTTCCACGCGCGCGACCTCGCGCGCCTGGCGGGCGCGGGCGCGCACGCCTTCCTCGTCGGTGAATCGCTGATGCGGCAGCCCGACCTGTCGGCCGCGCTGCGCACGCTTCGGAGAGGACCGTGAACATCCGCATCAAGATCTGTGGCATCACGCACCCGGCGGACGCCGTGCTCGCCGTGCAGGCGGGTGCGGACCTGATCGGGTTGAACTTCGTGTCCGACTCGCCGCGGCGTCTCTCGCTCGACACCGCGGCCGAGATCTCGCGCGCGGTGGCCGGACGCACGGAGCGCGTCGGCGTCTTCCGCGACGCGACACAAGAGGAGATCGACCGCGTGCTGCGGCGCGTCGATCTCGACCGCCTCCAGTTCCACGGCAGCGAGAGCGAAGCGCAGGTCGAGGAGGTGGATCTGCCGGTGATCAAGGCGATCCGCGGGGCCGACGCAGAGGCGGCCGCCGGCTATCCGGGCACGATCCTGCTGCTCGACCATCCGGACGGGAGCTCCGGCAAGGGCCGCGTGTGGGAGTGGAGCGAGGCGGCGCCGCTGATCGAGAGCGGCTTCGACGTGATCCTGGCGGGCGGTCTGACACCGAACAACGTCGGCGGGGCGCTCGGAGCCCTCGGGGATCTGCTGCCCTGGGGCGTCGACGTCGCGACGGGCGTCGAGGGCAGCGGCTATCGCAAGGACGCGGCGAAGCTCGCCGCCTTCGTGCAGGCGGTTCGCAAGGCGGAGGCCGGCGGATGAGCCAGGAAAAGGCCCGGCGGCCCGCGGCCCTCGTGAGCCGCGCCGATGCGGGCGGACACTTCGGCGAGTACGGCGGCCGCTACGTGCCCGAGACGCTGATGGCCGCGCTCGACGAGCTGGTCGAGGCCTACGACCGCATCGGCGGCTCGGCGTCCTTCCGCGCCGAGCTCGACGAGCTGCTCTCGAGCTACGCCGGGCGCCCGACGCCGCTCACGTTCGCGAGGCGCATGACGGAGGACCTCGGGGGCGCGCGGATCTACCTGAAGCGCGAGGACCTTGCGCACACCGGCGCGCACAAGATCAACAACGTGCTGGGCCAGTGCCTGCTCGCGCACCACATGGGCAAGCGGCGCGTGATCGCCGAGACCGGCGCGGGCCAGCACGGCGTCGCGACCGCGACGGCCGCCGCGCTGCTCGGCCAGAGCTGCGTCGTCTACATGGGCGCCGAGGACGTGAAGCGCCAGGCGCTGAACGTCTTCCGCATGGAGCTGCTCGGCGCGGAGGTGCGACCGGTGGAGGCGAGCAGCTGCACGCTCAAGGACGCGATCAACGAGGCGATGCGCGACTGGGTCACGAACGTGCGCGAGACCTACTACTGCATCGGCTCGGTGATGGGGCCGCATCCGTATCCGACGCTCGTGCGCGACTTCCAGCGCGTGATCGGCGTCGAGACGCGCCGTCAGATCCTCGAGCGCGAGGGCCGGCTGCCCGACGCGCTGGTGGCGTGTGTCGGCGGCGGCTCGAACGCGATCGGCATGTTCCATCCGTTCCTCGAGGACGCGGGCGTGCGCTGCATCGGCGTCGAGGCTGCGGGCGAGGGCTTGAGCAGCGGTCGCCACGGCGCCGCGCTGTCGGCCGGGACGCGCGGCGTGCTGCACGGCATGCGCACGATGCTCCTCTGCGACGACGACGGGCAGATCTTCCCGGCGCACTCGATCTCGGCCGGACTGGACTACCCCGGCGTTGGTCCCGAGCACGCATATCTTCGCGACGCGGGGCGGGCCGAGTACGTGGCCTGCACCGACGAGGAGGCACTCGACGCCTTCGTGTACCTCTCGCGGCTCGAGGGCATCATCCCGGCGCTCGAGTCGGCGCACGCGGTCGCGCACGCGCGCGCGCTCGCGCCGCGCCTCGGGCGCGACTCCATTCTGGTCGTGAACCTCTCGGGGCGCGGCGACAAGGACGCTCCCCAGGTGCGAGACCTGCTCGCCGCCCGGCGCGCCGGCAGCCACTGATGGGCCGCATCGGCGAGCGCTTCCGCGCGCTGCGGGCGCGCGGCGAGAAGGCCCTCGTGCCCTTCGTGACGGCGGGCGACCCGGATCTCGCCACGACCGAGGCGCTCGTGCTCGCGCTCGCCCTGTCGGGCGCCGACGCCGTCGAGATCGGCGTGCCCTTCTCGGATCCGATCGGCGAGGGCCCGACCATCCAGCGCGCGAGCGAGCGCGCCCTCCGCATGGGCGTGTCGCTGCGGCGCATCCTCGAGCTGGTGGAGCGCCTGCGCGCGCGCGTCGACGTGCCGCTGGTGCTGATGGGCTACGCGAACAGCCTGCTCGCGATGGGCGAGCGCGCCTTCGCGGAGCGCGCGGCGGCCGTCGGCGTGGACGGCCTCATCACCCTGGATCTGCCGCCCGAAGAGGGCGCGGCTCTCTTCGGCGAGCTGCGCTCGCGCGGCGTGGACCCGATCCTGCTGGCGGCGCCGACCACGCGCCCGGCGCGCCTCGCGATGCTCGCCAAGGAGACGCGTGGCTTCCTCTACTTCGTGTCGCTGACCGGCGTGACCGGCGCGCGCCGAGCGCTCTCGGAGACGCTCGAGCGCGAGGTGCGGGCCGTGCGCGAGGTCTCCGACGTGCCCGTCTGCGTCGGCTTCGGCGTGGCGACTCCCGAGCACGCGCGCGACATCGCGCGCTTCGCCGACGGCGTCGTGGTCGGCAGCGCGCTGGTCGATCGCATCGAGGCGGCCCGCTCTCCGGAGGCCGCGGTCGAGGCCGCGAGCCGCTTCGTCGCGGAGCTCAAGGCGCCGCTGCGAGGATCCGGCTGAGCACCTCGCGCACCTGGCGCTCGGTCTCGGCCAGCGAACCGCCGTTGTCGATCACGTAGTCCGCGAGCGCCTTCTTCTCCTCGATCGGCATCTGCGCGCGCACGCGGCGGATCGCCTCGTCGCGGCTGCATGCGTCGCGCGAGACCTGGCGCTCGATCTGCAGCGCCTCGGGCGCGTACACGAGGACCGTCGCGTCGAACTGCATCTTCGCGGCCGAGCCGGTGCCGGAGCGCCGGCCCTCGAAGAGCAGCGGGATGTCGAGCACCAGCACGCGCGCGTCGGAAGCCCGCGCCGCCGCGATGCGGCGCGCGAACTCGGCGCCGACCTTCGGGTGGACGATCGCGTTGAGGCGCGCGCGCGCATCGGGGTCGCGGAATACGATCGCGCCGAGCGCGGCGCGGTCGAGGCCGCCCTGCGCGTCGAGCACCCCCGGCCCGAAGGCCTCGGCGAGCTCGGCCACCATCGGCGTGCCGCGGGCCTGGAGCTCGTGGACGATCGCGTCCGCGTCGATCACGACGGCGCCCTGCGCCGCGAACATGCGCGCGACGCTGCTCTTGCCCGTGCCGATGCCGCCCGAGAGGCCGATCGTGACGCTCACGCGCGCAGCATGGCACATCCGGCGCCGCGTGCGGCGCGAGGACCGCCGTCGCCTCACGCGTCTTCGGAGTCTCCGCCGCGCGGTGTCCGGGCGGGCTCGTCGTCCTCCTCGACCACCACGCAGTTCTTGCCCTGGCTCTTGGCGCGGTAGAGCGCCTCGTCCGCGCGCTGGAAGAAGCGCTTGCGATTGCCGCGGAAGGTCGCGACGCCGATCGACACCGTCACGCGCAGCGGGCGCAGCGAGTCGTCGAGGATGAACGAGCTCTCCGCGATCGCGGTGCGGAGCTTCTCGGCCAGCGCCTCGGCGGCGGCGAGGTCGCAGTTGATCGCGAGCACCACGAACTCCTCACCGCCGTAGCGGGCGACGAGGTCGCTGTCGCGCACGCAGTCGACGAGGATCTGCGCGATGCGCGTCAGCAGCTCGTCGCCGGCGGCGTGGCCGAAGCGATCGTTCAGCTGCTTGAAGTCGTCGATGTCGGTCAGCAGCATCGAGAGCGGCTCGGCGGTGCGGGTCACGCGCTTGATCTCGCGGGTCAGGTGGTCCTGGAAGAAGCGGTGATTGTGGAGGCGCGTGAGGCCGTCGGTGATCGAGAGCTGGTTCAGCACCTCGTTGGCCTGCTCGAGGCGCGTGTTGCGGTCCATCAGATCGCGGTTGGCCTGCTGCAGCTCGGCCTTGCGGCGCTGGAGCTGACGGCGCATGTCGGTGAGCGTACGCGCGAGCAGCGCAATCTCGTCGCGCGACGAGAGCTCCGGCACCTCGAGCTCCTCGCGGCCCGTCGCGTAGCGGCGCGCCCAGTCCGAGAGTCGCTCGATCGGGCGCACCACCGTGGCGGTCACGCGGTAGGCGAGCAGGCTCGAGAGCAGGATCACGAGCAGGTCGCCGACGAAGATGCGCGTGACGACGGACAGCACGGGCGCGAAGGCGGCCTCGAAGGGCGTCTCGATCAGGACGCGCCATTCGCCGACCTCGCGCCGGCTGCCGATCATGAGGCGCCCGCCCACCTCGTACTCCGCGATCTGCGGCGAGCGCGGCACGCGCGACGAGTGCGCCCCCTGCGGCGGCGCGCTCGCGTCGCCCGTGTGCGCGAGCACGTGATCCTGCGCGTCGAGCAGCTCCGCCGTGCTCTCCGCTTCGGGCAGGCTGCTGGCGAGCAGCACGCCGAGCTCGTCGGTGTCGAGCACGCCGATCCACAGCGAGCCGCCGGGGCCCGGGCTCGCGAGGCCGGGCAGGGTGCGATTCGGCGCGACCGGGATGCTGCACGGACGCGGGCCGGATTGCGGCGGCGCGCACGAGGGCGCCGCGATCGGCGCGATTCGCGCGCCGGCAATGGCTCGCCCCGACGCGTCGACGCGCACCCACCCGGCGAGCCGACGCGAACGTGCGATGGCGCGGTCGAGCTCGGCGATCGCCGCGGCGTCGCCGCGGCCCGAGGAGGTCGCGAGCGCGTCCATCTCCGCCTGAGCCTCGGCGAGCCAGCCGGAGACCCGGCGCGCGGTCTGGTCGAGCGAGATCGGGTAGTAGCGCGAGATGGTTTCTCGCAGCGAATCGTGGGTGGAGCGCAGCGAGATCCAGCTCACCACCAGCGCCGTCGCGAGCGTCGAGCCGAAGACGAAGAGGATGATCTTCGTGGCCAGGCTGCTGAGGGGGTGTCTGCGCGCGCTCGCGCGAGGGTCCGCCATTCCGGATTGAGCACTCCTGCGCGCCGTATCGTCGTTCGTCGCGGCCCGCTTGATGGATCCGGCGATGGCACGCGAACCGGAGAAGCCCCCGGAATTACTGAAGAATGATCAGGTGTCCTCCCCTTGGGGCAGCTCGCGCGTGGGAAGACCGATAACCCTTTGCAATCGCTCGAAAAATTCGCGAGCGCCGGTTTGCGGCACCTACCCCCCTCCATTATCCTGCCCGAGTTTTTCCAGGCGGTTGGCCCACTTGGCCGACCTCGCGGCAGCCGGACCCCGCGCCGACGCGCAATCGACGCGCGCTGGGTGCCCGACCGGCGACGACGAGAGCCTTCGACGATCCGATCGCGAGGAAGCGGAATGCCTCAGCCGAGCACATCGAGCCCTGCTGCGCCCGACGAGGGCGCCGACGAGCTCGAGCGCTTGCGCGCGGCCATCGACGCGGTCGATCGCGGACTGCTCGGCGCGCTGAACGAGCGCGCCCGGCTCGTCCAGGAGGTCGGCCGCATCAAGCAGCGACGCGGCACGCCGGTCTACGAGGCGGCGCGCGAGCTGCGCATCGTGGAGGCGTTGCAGCGCGCCAACTCCGGACCCTTCCCCGACGCCGGACTCGCGCCGGTGTTCCGCGAGATCATCTCGGCGACGCGCTCGCTCGAGGAGCCGATCGACGTCGCCTACTTCGGGCCCGAGGGCACCTTCACGCACCAGGCCGCGCGCCAGCAGTTCGGCGCGCAGGCGCGGCTCGTGCCGGTGCCGACCGTCCGCGACGTCTTCGCCGCGGTCGAGGGCGCCAAGCAGCCGCTCGGCGTCGTGCCGGTCGAGAACACGACCGAAGGCGTGGTCACGCAGACGCTCGACTGCCTGGCCGAGTTCGACGTGACGGTGTGCGCGGAGGTGATGCTGCGCATCTCGCAGGCACTCCTCTCTCGCAGCGGCCGGCTGGAAGACGTCGTGCGCGTGGCGTCGCACCCGCAGCCGCTCGCGCAGTGCCGTCGCTGGCTGGAGCGCCAGCTCCCGCACGCCGAGCGCGTCGAGACCGCGAGCACGGCCGCAGCCGCGCAGCGCGCCGTCGAGGACGCGGGCACGGCCGCGGTCGCGAGCATCACCGCCGCCGAGGTCTATGGCCTCGTGCCGATCGCGCAGGGCATCGAGGACCGGCGCGACAACACGACGCGCTTCCTGGTGCTCGGGCGGGGCTGGCCCGCGGCGTCGGGCAACGACCTCACGAGCGCGGTCTTCACGATCCGCAAGGACCGACCGGGCGGACTCCACCGCCTGCTCGCGCCCTTCGCCGAAGCGGGCGTGAACCTCACCTCGATCCACCTGCGCCCGATCCCCGGCAAGCCGTGGGAGTACCTCTTCTTCGTCGATCTCGAGGGACACCGCAGCGAGTCGCGCGTCCAGGCCGCGCTCGAGGCGGCCGGTGCCGTCGCGAGCTCGTCGCGCGTGGTGGGCTCCTTCCCGCGCGCGAGCGCCGGCCGCGAGGGAGGCCGCCCGTGAGTCTCGAGCGACTGATCAAGCCGCACATCCGCGAGCTCGAGCCGTACCAGCCGGGCAAGCCGATCGAGGAGCTCGAGCGCGAGCTCGGAATCGAGGGAGCGATCAAGCTCGCGTCGAACGAGAGCCCGATCGGCCCGTCGCCGCGCGCGGTCGCGGCCGTGCGCGACGCGCTCGCCGGCGTGCACCGCTATCCCGACGGCGCGAGCTTCGCCCTGCGCCGCAAGCTCGCGGCACGGCTCGGCGTCGATGGCTCGCAGCTCGTATTCGGCTGCGGCGCCGACGAGGTCCTCGAGCTGATCGCCAAGTGCGTGCTCGGCCCCGGCGACGAGTGCGTGTATGCGTGGCCGTCGTTCGCGATGTACCCGATCGTCGTGCGCGGCATGGGCGCGACGCCGGTGCCGGTGCCGCTCGACGCGGGCCTCGCGCACGACCTCGCCGCGATGCGCCGCGCGATCACCCCGCGCACGAAGCTCGTCTTCGTCTGCAATCCGAACAATCCGACCGGCACCAGCGTCGGCGCGCGCGCCTTCGACGACTTCGTCGCGTCGCTGCCCGCCGACCTCGTGCTCGCCGTCGACGAGGCCTACGTCGAGTTCGCGCGGTGCCCGGACTTCCCGCGCAGCCTCGAGTGGCTCTCGCGGCGCCCGGGCACGCTCGTGCTGCGGACCTTCTCGAAGATCTACGGGCTCGCCGGGCTGCGCATCGGCTACGGCGTTTCCGATCGCGAGCTCGCGAGCTACCTCGAGCGCGCACGGCATCCTTTCAACGTGAACCGGCTGGCCGAGGCGGCGGCGGTCGCGGCGCTCGACGACGCGGAGCACGCGGAGCGCTCGCGAGCGGTGAACGCGGAGGGCATGGCGTATCTCTCGCGCGAGCTGCCGGCGCTCGGCGTCGAGGTGTGGCCGTCGGACGCGAACTTCCTGCTCGCGCGCATCGGCGCCGGAATGTGCGACCGACTGCTGCGCCAGGGCGTGATCGTGCGGCCGCTCGCCGGCTTCGGCATGCCGGAGCACGTGCGCATCAGCATCGGGCTGCCGGAGGAGAACGAGCGGCTCGTGAAGACCTTGCGCCGCATCCGGGAGGGTGGGGCGTGAGCGCGATCTTCTCGCGCATCGCCGTGCTCGGCCTCGGGCTCCTCGGCGGCTCGCTCGCCTTCGCGGCGCGCCGGCGCGGCGTCGCGCGCGAGGTGGTCGGCGCGACGCGCAGCCTGTCCGCGCGCGAGCGCGCGCTGCGCGACGGCGCAGTCGACCGCGTGGACGATCCCGAGCAGGCCGTCGCGGGGGCCGAGCTCGTCGTGCTCGCGACGCCCATCACCGCGATGCCCGAGCTGTTGCGGCGCGTGGCGCCGCGGCTCCGCGACGGCGCGATCGTCACGGACGTCGGCAGCGTGAAGGGACCCCTCGCCGAGGTGCTGCCCGGCCTGCTGCCGGCCGGCGCGCGCTACGTGGGCTCGCACCCGATGGCGGGCAGCCACGAACGCGGCATGGAGTCGGCGCACCCGGATCTCTTCGAGGACGCGCCCTGCGTCGTCTGCGCGCCGGCAGGCGACGCCGACGGCGAACGCGTGGCCGACTTCTGGCGTGGCATCGGCTGCCGGGTCGTGCGCCGCGACCCCGAGCGTCACGACGCCGAGGTCGCCTGGATGAGCCACGTCCCGCACGCGATGGCCTTCGCCTTCGCGGCCGCGCTCGCGGGCGCGCCGCCCGGTGCGCGCGAGGTCGCCGGCCCGGGCTTCCGCGACTTCACGCGGATCGCCCACAGCGACCCCGAGCTGTGGGCCGACATCTTCCACGCCAACCACAAGGCGCTCGCGGCTCCCCTCGAGGCGGCCCGGAGCGCCTTCGAGGCGCTCAGCTCGGCCATCGAGGCCGGTGACGGCGATGCCGTGCTGCGCCTGCTCGAATCGGCGCGGCGCTCGCTCTACCCTGCGCCCTCCGGCGGATCCGCCGGAGAGGCGCGCGCAACCCTCGGGCACTCCCGTCCGGGACGGCCCGACGCCAAAGGAGATCGACAGGGCTCATGAGTAACGCATCCGCCGGTGCCGACCGGCAGTCGTTCGCCGACCTCTTCCAGCAGCGGGTCCGCTCCCTCAAGGAGGGCGAGGTCGTCCGCGGCCGCGTGCTCGCCATCGACAGCGAGCACGTCCAGATCGACATCGGCTTCAAGTCCGAGGGCATGGTCCCGGCCTGGGAGTTCATGGACGACGACGGCACCTTGCTCGTCCGCGTCGGGGACGAGGTCGACGTGCTGCTCGAGGAGGCCGAGGGCGAGGACGGCCGCATCGTGCTCTCGAAGGAGAAGGCCGACCGCCTCAAGATCTGGGACGACATCTCGAAGGCGTATCAGGCCGAGGAGCCGGTCGAGGGCGTCGTGGTCGCGCGCGTGAAGGGCGGCCTCGCCGTCGACATCGGCGTGAAGGCCTTCCTGCCGGGCTCGCAGGTCGACCTGCGTCCCGTGCGCAACCTCGAGAGCGTGGTCGGGCAGCGCCTCAAGTTCAAGATCATCAAGTTCAACAAGCGGCGCGCCAACATCGTGCTCTCGCGCCGCGCGCTGCTCGAGACGGAGCGCAAGAAGCTGCGCGAGTCGACGCTCCAGACCTTGGCGCCGGGCCAGATCGTCGACGGCGTGATCAAGAACCTGACCGACTACGGCGCCTTCATCGACCTCGGCGGCATCGACGGCCTGCTGCACGTGACCGACATGTCGTGGGGCCGCGTCAACCACCCGTCCGAGATCTTCCAGGTGGGCGACGAGATCAAGGTCAAGGTGCTGAAGTTCGACTCCGAGAACGAGCGCGTCTCGCTCGGCCTGAAGCAGATCCAGCCCGACCCGTGGATCGACGCCTCGATGCGCTACCCGATCGGCAAGCGCATCTCCGGTCGCGTGGTGTCGCTGGCCGAGTACGGCGCCTTCGTCGAGCTCGAGCCGGGCATTGAGGGCCTGATCCACGTCTCGGAGATGTCGTGGACCAAGCGCATCAAGCACCCCTCGAAGGTGGTGGCCGTCGGCGACACCGTGGAGGCGGTGGTGCTCGACGTCGACGAGCGCGATCGGAAGATCTCGCTCGGCATGAAGCAGATCGAGCCGAACCCGTGGAGCGTGATCGAGGAGCGCTACCCGGTCGGCACCCGCGTCACCGGCACGGTCCGCAACATCACGAACTTCGGCGTGTTCGTCGGGCTCGAGGAGGGCATCGACGGGCTGGTGCACGTCTCCGACATCTCGTGGACGGAGCAGATCAAGCACCCGTCCGAGAAGTTCAACAAGGGTGACACCGTCGAGGCGGTGGTGCTGAAGATCGACAAGGAGAACGAGAAGTTCTCGCTCGGCATCAAGCAGCTCCAGCCGAACCCGTGGGACGCGATCCTGAAGAAGTACCCGGTCGGGTCGGAGGTCTCGGGCACCGTCTCGAGCCTGGCGGACTTCGGCGCCTTCGTGCGGCTCGAGGAGGGCATCGAGGGCCTGATCTACAACTCGGAGCTGTCCGCGGAGCGCGTGGACAATCCCTCCGAGGCGGTGAAGGAGGGTCAGCCCGTCACCGCGCTCGTCACGCGCGTCGACCCGCTCGAGCAGAAGATCTCGCTCTCGATCAAGGCGCTGACCGACCGCGAGCAGCGCGAGGCGCTGAAGAAGCTGGCGGCCCAGCAGGCGAGCTCGCAGACCACCACGCTCGGCGACCTGATCAAGCTCGGCCGCAAGAACCAGGGCGGAGACGACTAGCATGACGAAGAGCGGTCTGATCGAGGTCGTCGCGGAGCGGACGCCGCACATCTCGAAGAAGGACACGGAGATCGTGGTGAACACGATCTTCGATTCGATGGCGCAGGCGCTCTCGAAGGGCGAGCGCATCGAGATCCGCGGCTTCGGCTCGTTCCAGGTGAAGGTGCGGGAGGCCCGCGAGGGCCGGAACCCCAAGACCGGCGAGCCGGTGCACATCGCCGCGAAGCGGACGCCCTTCTTCAAGGTCGGCAAGGAGCTGAAGGAGATGGTGGACGACGTGCGCCAGGTCGTTCCCGACGAAGACGACGACGAAGACGACGACGAATAACGGGGGCACGGCGCGCAGGGGGTACGCGCACACGATGATCTGGTTCCGGCGCATCCTCGTGATCGGCGCGCTGACGGCGCTGCTCGTCGGCGGTTGGGTCTTCGCGGCCGGCAACGGCGAGCCCGTCTTCGTCTACTACGTCTTCGGCCGCACGGCGGAGAAGATCGCGCTGTGGAAGGCGCTGCTCGCGGCCTTCGGTCTCGGCGCCGCGTCGGTCGGCGCGCTCGCGCTCTTCTTCGGGCTGCGCCATGGCCTGGTGGTGCGCCGCTACCGCAGACTGCTCGGTGGGCTCGAGTCGGAGATCCACCAGTTGCGGAACCTCCCCCTCGCCCCCGATCCGGAGTCTCCGGGTGGTTCGCGCGCGGGGTTCGCGTCGCCACCCGGAGGCGCGCTCGGACGGGACGCCTAGCCCGCCGCATGGCGTGGTGGCCCCGCGCATGGAGGCGCCAGCCGGCGGCGCAGAGCGCCGATGCGGCGCTGCGCGGCGCGCTGCTGGCCGTGCTCGCGCGCGACTTCGAGCGCGCGGAGGCGCTGCTCGGCGAGGTCGTGCGCCAGGACGCACGCACCGCGGATGCGTACCTGGCCCTCGGACGTCTCTATCGCATGCGTGGAGAGATCGGACGCGCGATCCGCATCCACCAGAACCTGCTGCTGCGGAGCGACCTCACGCGCGAGCAGACGCTGGCCGCGCTCGAGGACCTGGCCGAGGACTTTCGCCAGGGTGGCTTCCTGCAGCGCGCGATCGCGTCCTACGAAGAGGTGCTGGCGCGCGACTCGCGACACCGCGGCGCGCTGCGCGCGCTGGTGTCGCTGCTCGCGAGCGTGCGCGAATACGAACGCGCGGTCGAGCTCGCGCGCCGGCTGGCGAGGCTGCGCCGCCCCGGCGATCCGGAGGAGCGTCCGAACGAGGCCGATCTCCAGGTGCAGAGCGCGCTGGCGGCCCAGGCCGAGGGCCGCCACGCCGACGCGCGCCGGGCGGTGAAGCGCGCGCTGCGGCACGACCCGCGCCACGTCGAGGCGTGGATCGCGCGAGGCGAGCTCGAGGCCGAGCGCGGGCGCACGCAGGCGGCGCTCGAGGCGTGGTCGAAGGTTCCGGCGATCGACCGCCGCAGCGCGCTCCGCGTGTACCCGCGCCTGGAGGCGACCTACGCGGCGCTCTCCCGGGCGCGCGACTTCGAGGCCCACCTCGACGGTCTGATGCGCGAGCGCCCCGACGATCCGCACGCGCGCTTCGCGCTGGCCCGCGCGCTCGCGGCACGCGGCGAGATCGAGGAGGCGATTGCCGGGATGCGCCGCCTGCTCGGTCGCGACCCCGACGACCTCTCGGTGCGCGGCGCGCTCGGCCGCCTGCTGATCGCCGAGCAGCGTGAAGGGGACGCGCTGAAGGAGTACGCGGAGCTGCTCGACGTGCTCGACCGCAACGGCCTGCTACACCGACGGGAGGAGCTCGAATGAGCGGCTCCGCCCTCGACACGCCGATGATGCGGCAGTACCTCGCGGTGAAGGCGCAGCACCCGGATGCGATCGTCTTCTACCGCATGGGCGACTTCTACGAGATGTTCCTGCGCGACGCCGAGCTCGCGGCGCCGCTGCTCGACATCGCGCTGACCACGCGCGACAAGGGCAAGTCCGACGCCGTGCCGATGTGCGGCGTGCCCGTGCACGCGGCGGATCAGTATCTGGCGCGGCTGGCCGCGCAGGGGCTGCGCGTCGCGATCTGCGAGCAGGTGGAGGAGCCGGGCGCCGCGCGGCGCCTGGTCCGGCGCGAGGTGATCGAGGTGGTGACGCCGGGCCTCGTCGGCGACCCCGACCGGCTCGAGGCCGCGCGCGAGCTGGCGCTCTGCGCGCTCTGCCCGGGCGACGAGTTCGGCATGGCGGTGCTCGACGCGTCGACCGGCGAGCTGCGCGCGACGCGCGCGGCGCGGCGCGGCGGCGAGGTGCTGCCCGCGGCGGTGCGCGACGAGCTGCGTCGCATCGAGCCGCGCGAGCTGCTGCTGCCGCGCGGCGATGCAGAGCTCGCGGCCGCGGTCGCGCGCGAGCTGCCGGGCACCGTGCGGAGCGAGGTCGAGACCGGGAGCTACTCGGCGGCGTCCGCGCCGGCGCACCCGCCGGGACTCGCGCGCGACGCGCAGGACGCGGCCTCGTGCGCCGCGGCGGCGCTGCTCGCCTACCTCGCCGCGAACCAGCCCTTCGCGCTCGCGCAGGTGTCGCGCCTCCGCCACTACGGCCTCGGCGACACGATGCTGCTCGACGCCGCCACGCGCGCGCACCTCGAGCTCTTCCGCAACGGCGAGGACGGGACGCGCGAGCGCACCCTGATCGACCGGATCGACCGCACCGTCACCGCGCTCGGCGCGCGCCGGCTGTCGCGCTGGCTCGCCTATCCGCTGCTCGATCCGGCGGCGATCGCGGAGCGACAGGATGCGGTCGCCTGGCTCGCCGAGCGCGATCGCGCGCGCGCGCGGCTGCGCGACGCGCTGCGGCCGGTCCGCGACCTCGAGCGCCTGCTCGCCAAGGCGGCGCGACCGTCGGCGACGCCGCGCGACCTCGCGCAGCTTCGCGCGTCGGTCGAGGCGCTGCCCGGTGTCGCGGACTCGCTCGCTGCCCGCGAGCAATCGCTGGCCGAGGACGCGCCGCGGCCGGCGGCGCTGGCGCTGCCGGAGCCCCGTCCGCAGCTCACGGCCTTCCTGCGCGAGGCGCTCGTCGACGAGCCGGCCGCGCTGCCACGGGGCTCACGCGGCGCGAACGAGACGGGCTTCGTCCGCGAGGGCTTCCACGCAGAGCTCGATGGCCTGCGCGAGGCGGCGCGCAAGGGGCGCGAGTGGATCGCCGGACTCGAGGCTGCGGAGCGCGAGCGCACCGGTATCGCGGGCCTTCGTATCAGGCACCATCCCGTGCACGGCTACGGCATCGAGATCTCGCGCGCGAAGCAGCGCGAGGTGCCGGCCGATTACGAGCGCCGGCAGACCCTCGCGAATGCCGAGCGCTACACGACGCCCGCGCTGCGCGAGGTGGAGGAGCGCGTGCGCGGTGCCACCGCGCGCGCGGCGGCGCTCGAGCGCGAGCTGCTCGAGCGCGTGCGGCGCGAGGCGATCGCGCACGCGGGGGCGCTCGGCGCGGCCGCGGAGGCGGTGGCCGCGCTCGACGCCTTCGCCTCGCTGGCCGAGGTCGCGCGCCGCGACGGCTGGGTGCGTCCGCAGGTCGATCCAAGCGCGGCGCTCGAGATCCGCGGCGGGCGCCACCCCGTGGTGGAGCCGCTGCTCATGGCCCGCGGCGACAGCTTCGTCGCGAACGACACGCGTCTCGACCCGGCCACGCGCCAGATGATCGTGCTGACGGGCCCGAACATGTCGGGCAAGAGCACCTACCTGCGACAGGTGGCGCAGATCGTGCTGCTCGCGCAGATGGGCTCGTTCGTCCCGGCGGAGGCCGCGTCGATCGGCGTGGTGGACCGCGTCTTCACGCGCATCGGGGCGAGCGACCGGCTCGCCCGCGGAGAATCGACCTTCATGGTCGAGATGCGCGAGACGGCGGAGATCCTGGCGCAGGCCACCTCGCGCTCGCTGATCATCCTCGACGAGATCGGCCGCGGCACCAGCACCTTCGACGGGCTCTCGATCGCGTGGGCGGTGGCGGAGCACCTGCACGACGCGCCCGGCGGCGGCGCGCGCACGCTCTTCGCGACGCACTATCACGAGCTGACCGATCTCCCGCTCGAGAAGCAGCGCGTGGTCAACGCGCACTTCGAGGCTCGCGAGTGGGGCGAGCAGGTGCTCTTCCTGCGCCGGCTCGTCGAAGGTGGCGCGTCCCGCTCGTACGGCATCCAGGTAGCAAAGCTCGCCGGGCTCCCCGACGCGGTGCTCGCGCGCGCGCGGGAGATCCTGCGAAATCTCGAAGGCGGCGAGCTCGACGAGCGCGGGCGCGCGCGCCTGGCGCGCGGCGAGGCGGGCTCCGACGCGCCGGCCGGCGCGCCGGCGACCGCGCAGCTCGGCCTCTTCGAGGCGCGCGAATCGCCGGCCGCGCGCGAGGTGATCGAGTCGCTTCGCGCGCAGGACGCCGAGCGCACGACGCCGCTCGAGGCGCTCTCGCTGCTCGCGCGCTGGCAGGCGCGGCTGCGCGAGGAGGGCGCGTGATGCGCGTCCACCCCGGGCGCGTGATGCGCGTCCACCCGCTGCTGCTCCTCGCGGCCGCGCTGGCGCTCCTCGGTGTCGACCGGCCCTCGGGGCTCGGCGACGTGGTGGCCGTGCGCTTCTGGTCCTACGCCGACTACACGCGCGTCGTGGTGGAGCTCGACCGCCCGGCCGAGGTCTCGGGCGACGCCCAGCGGCTCCCCGCCGACGCGGCGGCCTCGCGCCCGGAGCGCCTCTTCGTCGATCTCACCGGAGTCTGGGTCGGGCACCGCTACGACGCCGGCATCCCCGTCCAGGACGGTCTCCTGCAGGGCATCCGCATCGGACAGAACCGGCGCGACGCGATCCGCGTGGTGGTCGATCTCCAGCACTACCAGAAGCACCGGATCGTGACGCTCTCGCATCCCGACCGGCTGGTGATCGACGTCTACGGTCCCCGCAGCGAGGAGCCGCCGGCCGGGGGAGGGGGCGGTCCGATGCGGCTCCCCTCCGGACTGCGCCCGATCCAGACCGTGGTGCTCGACCCGGGACATGGCGGGCGCGATCCGGGCGCGATCGGCGTCGGCGGCGTGCGCGAGAAGGACGTGACACTTGCGCTCGCGCGCGCGCTCGGGCCGCGGCTCGAGGCGCGCGGCTTCAAGGTCGTGATGACGCGCGACGACGACCGCGAGCTCGGGCTCGAGGAGCGCAGCGCGCTCGCCGAGGCCGCGCGCGGCGACCTCTTCGTGTCCCTGCACGCCAACTCGGCACCGCGCCGCTCGGTGCGCGGCATCGAGACCTACTACCTCGACGAGAATCACGAGCGGCACAACCTCACCGTCGCTGCGCGCGAGAACGGCGTCCCGCCCGGTGACGTGAACGCGCTCCAGCGCGAGGTGGCGAAGCTGCGCGTCTCCGAGGTGTCGCCGCTCTCGAGGCATCTGGCGGAGCTGGTGCAGCAGAAGATCGTCTCCGGCATGCCGGGGCTCTACCAGCCGATGGAGGACCTGGGCGCAAAGAAAGGACCCTTCTACGTGCTCTTTCTCTCGAGCATGCCCGCGGTGCTGGTCGAGTCGGGCTTCCTCAGCAACAGCACGGAGGCCTCGCGCCTCGCCAACCCACGCTATGTCGAGGCGCTGGCCGATCAGATCGCCGAGGCCGTGGTCGCCTACCGCGGCGCCGGCGAGAAGGTGGCCCTGGGAGTCGAGCAGTGAAGCTGCCGGGCGTCGAGGAGTTCCTGCCCGCGCAGCTGGAGATCGGGGCCAATGGCCGCGACGCCGGCTTCGACGTGCCGGGCGCCGTGCGCCGGTACCTCCAGGCCTGCCGCGCCTACCTCGGCGAGCTGCACGCGAAGCTGCCGGGCGGCGAGCGCGTCAACACCACGCACTCCGATCTGATCGACCGCCTGATCCGCCGCCTCTTCCGGCTCTCGGAGGAGAGCTATTTCGGCGACGGCGGTGAGGGTCCGTCCGAGCTCTGTGTCGCGGCGGTCGGCGGCTACGCGCGCCGGGAGATGAGCATCCACTCGGACGTCGATCTGCTCTTCCTCTACCGCGACCACATCACGCCGCACGTGGCAGCGGTGGCCGAGCGCCTGCAGCTCTGGCTGTGGGACGCGCAGGTGACGGTCGGTGGCGCCACGCGCACGATCCACGAGACGATCGAGCTCGCCGCGAGCGACTCGAGCGTCGCGACGTCGGTGCTGGCGCCGCGGCATCTCGCGGGCAGCGGCGTGCTCTACCACCAGTTCGTCGAGCTCGCGCGGCGAAAGCTCCTCGACCGGCCCGAGCGCTTCGTGGCCGAGATCGCGCGCGGCCTGGCCGAGCGACACACGCGCTATGGCGACACGCTGTATCTCCTCCAGCCGAACCTGAAGGAGGGCGCAGGCGGGCTGCGCGACTACCACGCGGCCTGCTGGGCCATGCAGGCCTCGGGCGCCTTCGCGCGCGAGCGCACCGAGCTGCTGCACCAGGGCCTGCTCACCGAGGAGGAGCTGGCCGACCTCTCCGCCGCGCTCGACTTCCTCTGGCGCGTGCGCAACGAGCTGCACCTGCGCGCGGGGCGCAAGAACGACCAGCTCTCCTTCGAGCTGCAGGAGGCGATCTCGCAGACGCTCGGCTTCGCGGGCGGCGACGAGGAGCACGATCTCCCGGTCGAGCGCTTCATGGGCGAGTACTACCGGCACGCGCGCACGGTGCGCACCTGCTCGGACCTCGTGATGGAGCAGTGCCTGGCGCGCGTGCGCCGCGCTCCCTCGCGGCGCAAGCGCGTGCAGATCGAGCGCGGGCTCCGCATCGCCGATGGGCAGCTCGAGATCCCGCACGCGCGCCAGCTCCGCGAGGATCCGGTGCTGCTGCTCGACGTCTTCGCGATCGCGCAGAAGCACGACGTGCCGCTGACGCGCAAGGCGCTGCGGCTGGTGCGCGAGAACCTGCGCCTGATCGACGCGGACTTCCGCTCGAAGCCCGAGGCGGTCGACGCCTTCCTGCGCGTCCTGCGCGGCGAGCACCGCGTTACGCGCTCGCTGATCGCGATGAACGAGGTGGGCCTGCTCGGCCGCTTCCTCCCCGAGTGGGAGCACATCGTCAACCGCTGGCAGCAGGTCGTCTACCACACCTACACGGTGGACGTGCACTCGATCTTCCTGGTCGAGGAGCTGCGGCGGCTCTACAAGGGCGACTACAAGAAGGAGCTGCCGGCGCTGACCGAGCTGATCCGCGACGTGGCCGATCTCACCGCGGTGTACCTCGGCTGCCTCTTCCACGACATCGGCAAGGGCTTCGGGGGCGACCACTCGCCGAAGGGCGCCGTGCGCGCGCGCGCCTGCATGGAGCGCATGGGGCTCGACCCGGAGCTGGTCGAGCGCGTCGTCTTCCTGGTCGACCAGCACCTCGTGATGTCGCACCTGGCGCAGCGGCGCGATCTCTCGGATGCGCGCCTGATCGTCGAGTTCGCGCGGCTGGTCGGCGACCGCACCAATCTGCGGAACCTCTACCTGCTGACCGTCGCCGACGTGCGCGCGTCCTCGAAGCGAGCCTGGACCGACTGGAAGGGCACCTTGCTGCGCGAGCTCTTCGAGCGCACCTCGGAATTCCTCGAGACCGGCGAGGACGATCTCCAGCGCGCGGCCGACCTGATCGAGCGTCGCGTCGAGACGCGGCGGCAGGCGGCGGCCGCCGAGCTGGCGAAGCAGGGCGCGGACGCCGAGCCCGTGCAGGCCTGGTTCGAGTCGTTGCCGCGGCGCTACTTCACCGCGCACTCGCCGTCGCAGATCGTGCGCCATGCGCAGGTCGGGATGCACTACGACCGCGGGCAGACGTTGGTCACGGCGGTGCGCTCCTTCCGCGGCGACTTCACCGAGCTGATCCTCTGCACGCGCGACGTGCACGGGCTCTTCTCGAACGTGGCGGGCGTGATCAGCGCGCACCACATCAACATCCTCGGCGCGCACGTCTACACCACGAAGGACGGCCTCGCGCTCGAGGTCTACCGCCTCACGACGCCACCCGGGGGCGAGGACGAGCACGCGATCGTGTGGCACGAGCTGCGCGACTCGCTGGTCGCGGTGCTGCGGGGCGAGCGCAGCGTCGACGAGATCTTGCGCCGGCGCGGGCGTCCGGTGCGCGCGATGCCGCAGCCCTGGCGGAAGCCCGAGATCGTCTCGATCAGCAACGAGGAGTCCGACTTCTACACGATCGTCGACGTTGCGGCGAACGATCGGCTCGGCCTGCTGCACGATCTCACGCGCGTGATCGCCGACCACGATCTCGAGATCTACATCTCGAAGGCGTCCTCGGTGCTCGATCAGGTGGCCGACACCTTCTACCTGAAGGACCGCGAGGGTCGGAAGATCCACGATCCGGAGCGCCTCGAGGCGCTGCAGCGCGACCTGCTCGCCGCGGCGCAGGGCACCCGTGGCTAGCCCCGGGCTCGACGCGGCCGTCGACGCCTTCCTCGCGCACGCCGCCGTCGAGCGCGGTCTCTCGCCGCGCACGATCGAGGCCTACGGCCGCGACCTCGCGCGCTTCGCGGCGCATCTCGCCGGCGAGGGCGTGACGCGCGTCGCGGCGGTGCGCCGCGCGCACGTCGTCGGCTTCGCGCGCTCGTTGGAGAAGGCCGGGCTCTCGCCGCGCTCGCGCGCGCGCGCGCTGGTGGCGGCGCGCCGCTGGCTGCGCCACGCCGGCACGAGCGGAGGCGCGCAGGATCCCTTGCAAGGGGTGCCCGCTCCGAAGAGCGAGCGGCCGCTGCCGCGCGTGCTGCGTCCCGACGAGACCGCCGCGCTGATCGAGGCGGCTGCCCCCGATGGGCCGCTCGGGCTGCGCGACCGCGCGATGCTCGAGGTGCTCTACGGGGCGGGCCTGCGCGTCAGCGAGCTGGTGTCGCTGCCGCTCTCGGGGCTCGACCGCCGCGCCGGCTGGCTGCGCGTGCGCGGCAAGGGGCGCAAGGAGCGCTTGGTGCCGGTCGGCGAACCGGCGCTCGAAGCCCTCGATGCCTATCTCGAGGGCGCGCGGCCGCAGCTGGCGCGCGCGGCGGCGCGCGCGAGCGACGCCGTCTTCCTCTCGCGCCGCGGCAAGGCGATGACGCGCCAGAACTTCTTCCTGCGGCTGCGCGAGCTCGCGCGCCGCGCGGGCATTCCGAGCGAGCGGGTCTCGCCGCACGTGCTGCGCCACGCGTTCGCCACCGATCTGCTGGAGGGCGGCGCCGACCTGCGCGCCGTGCAGACCCTGCTCGGCCACGCGCATCTCGCCACCACGCAGATCTACACGCACGTCAGCCGGTCGAGACTGCGCGAGACGGTGGAGCATCGACACCCGCGCGGGTCGCACGGGCGACGCGGCGCCGCGTGAAGGCGCCTCTGCAGGCCGAGATCCTGCGCGCGCTGCCGGCGCCCTCCGCGGAGCTGCTCTGCGCGCTGCTCCGCGCCGCGGACGCCGCGGGCGTCGCGCTCTTCCTGGTCGGCGGCCCCGTGCGCGACCTGCTGCTCGGACGGCCACTCCGCGACGTCGATCTGGTGGCCACGTGCGGCGCCGCCGCACTGCGGGCCTTCGCGCGCGACGCCGTGCCCGGCGCGCGCGTCGTCGCGCATGCGCGCTTCGGCACGCTCCATCTCGAGCGCGGCGAGGCGGCGCTCGATCTCGCCGCGGCGCGGCGCGAGCGCTACGCGCACGACGGCGCGCTGCCGGAGGTCGAGCCGGGCTCGCTCGACGAGGACCTGTGGCGGCGCGACTTCTCGGTCAACGCGCTCGCGCTGCCTGTCTCGGCCGCGGCGCGCGCCGCGCACGCCGGGCTGGTCGACCCGACCGGCGGCGCCCCGGATCTGGCGCGGCGACGCCTGCGCGTGCTGCATCCGCGGAGCTTCCACGACGATCCGACGCGCGCTCTGCGCGCCGCGCGGCTGGCGCCGCGCCTCGGCTTCTCGCCCACGCGCACGACCCGCGCATCGCTGCGCGACGCGCTCCGCGACGGTGCCTTCTCGCGGGTCAGCGGCGAGCGCTATCGCGCGGAGCTCGCGCGGCTCTTCGAGGACGGGCGCCAGGGGCTCGATCCGGCGCGCGCGCTCCGCGCGCTCGACACCTCGCACGTCCTCGGCGCGCTCGAGCCCGGGCTGCGGATGGCGCCCTCGGCCGCGGCGTCACTGCGGCGGCTCGGTCGCGCGCTCGCGAGTCCGCCGTGGCCGGGGCCCGCGTGGCAGGTGCTCGAGTCGGGGCTCGCGCTCTGGCTCTCGCCGCTCGCGCCAGGGCTGCGCGCGCGCGCGCTGGTGCGGCTCGGAGTGAACGGCGCTCCAGCGGAGCGGATCGCGCAGTGGCCGCGACTGCGCGAGCGCTGCGCGCGCGGGCTGCGCGGTGCGCGGGGGCGCGGGGCCATCGATGCGCTGCTCGCGGCCTTGCGCGAGGAGGAGCTCGTCGCGCTCTACGCCACGTCGGACGCCCCCGCTCGCCGTCGCATCGCTCGCTTCGCGGGCGAGGATCGCGCGCGCCGGGCGCCGCTCGACGGCTCGGATCTCGTCGGGCTCGGGCTGCGCGGGCCGGAGGTCGGGCGCGCGCTCGCGCGCGTGCGCGCCGCCTGGCTCGACGGTCTGCTGCGCACGCGCGAGGAGGCTCTCGCGCTCGCGGCCGAGTACGGGCGCCACGCGCGGCGTCGAGCCTGAGGACGTCGGTTGCCCGCTCCACGGGGCTCGCGCATACTGCGGCCCGTCCCCTCCATCCTCCGCCCGAAATGCCTGCGGAGCGCGCATGTCGGCGCCCACGCCCGACGCACCCTGGAGCCCGGCGGCTGCGGCCACCGGGGACGGCTACGCCGTCAAGTTGCCCGTCTTCGAAGGGCCGCTCGATCTGCTGCTGCACCTGATCCGGCTGAACGAAGTCGAGATCACGGACATCCCGATCGCGCTGATCGCCGAGCAGTACCTCGAGACGCTCGAGCTGATGCGGGAGCTCGATCTCGACGTCGCGGGCGAGTATCTGGTGATGGCGGCCACGCTCGCCTGGATCAAGTCGCGCATGCTCCTCCCGCCCGATCCGTCGGAGCTCGAGGAGGAGGGCGGCGATCCGCGCGCCGAGCTGGTCGCGCGCCTGCTCGAGTACCAGCGCTTCAAGGAAGTGGCCGTCGAGCTCGCCGGCCGCCAGCTCCTCGGCCGCGACGTCTTCCCGGCCCAGGGCGCCGAGCCCGAGCCGGTGCCGGAGGCCGAGCGCGAGATCGAGGTCGGCATCTTCCAGCTGGTCGAGGCCTTCCGGAAGGCGCTGCTCCGCGCGGTCCCGAAGGGTGTCCCGCACGAGGTCGAGATCGAGACCGTGACCGTGCGCGATCGCATCCTGGCGGTGATGCAGGCGCTCGCGTCGCGCGAGAGCTGTGACTTCGACGAGCTGCTCTTCGACGCGGGCCAGCCGATCTCGCGGTCGGTGCTGGTCGCAACCTTCCTCGCCGTGCTCGAGCTCGCGCGGCTCGAGGCAATCGGCGTGTACCAGGGTATCGACGCGCTCGGCGTCCCGGTGGGTCCGATCCACCTGCGGCGCAAGACCCATCCCGCGGATCGCTCCTGGCAGGAGCGCATCTCGGATCTGATGTGAAGGAGGCGAGCGTGGAAGGCGAAGCCAGCGTGGAGCCGGAGGCGAGCGAGGCGGGCGGCGAGCGCGATCCGCAGCGGCGCATCGTCGAAGCCGTGATCCTCTCTTCGCCGGACCCGATCTCGGCCGCGCGCATCGCCGAGGTGCTGCCGCGCTGCAACCCGTCGAAGGTGCGCGCGATCGTGCGCGACCTGAACGAGGAGTACACGGCGCGCCACTCCGCCTTCGAGATCTGGGAGGTGGCCGGCGGCTTCCAGATGCGGTCGCTCCCGGAGTTCGCGCCGTATCTGCGCCAGATCCAGAAGACGCGCCCGCTGCGCCTCTCGCAGGCGGCGCTCGAGACGCTCGCGATCGTCGCCTATCGGCAGCCGGTCACGCGCGCCGAGCTCGAGCAGGTGCGCGGGGTAGACGTCGGCGCGGTGGTCCACAGCCTGCTCGAGCGCGATCTGATCCGCGTCGCGGGGCATCGCGAGGTGCCGGGACGCCCGATGGTCTACGCGACTTCGCGTCGCTTCCTCGAAGTCTTCGGGCTCGCGAAGCTCGGCGACCTGCCGGCGCTGCGCGAGGTGGAGGAGCTCGGCGGCAGCGAGGAGGAGGAGGAGGCGCCGCCCGGGCCGGCACAGGGCTCCGCGCTCGAGGCGGAGAACGCGTCCGCCGAGAGCGCGCCGGAACCCCTGGCCTGAGCGCCACGCCGCCGACGCCGTCCGGCGTGCGGCTCCAGCGCATCCTCGCGGCCGCGGGCATCAGCGCGCGGCGTGGCGCCGAGGCGCTGATCCGCGCCGGGCGCGTGCGCGTCAACGGGCGTCCGGCGAAGCTCGGCGATCGCGCGGATCCGTGGCGCGACGTGGTGACGCTCGACGGCGAGCCGCTGCGGCCGCAGCGCCCCGTCGCCTGGATGCTCCACAAGCCCCGCGGCGTGCTCTCGAGCGTGCGCGATCCGGAGGGCCGCCCGACCGTGCTCGCGCTCGTGCCCGAGCGCGCCGCGCGCATCTTCCCGGTCGGGCGGCTCGACCGCGACAGCGAAGGCCTGCTGCTGCTGACCAACGACGGGGTTCTCGCGCATGCGCTGCTCCACCCCTCGCACGAGGTCGAGCGCGAGTACGAGGTGGTCGTGCGCGGTGCGCTCGACGCCGAGAAGCGGGCGCGGCTCGCCCGCGGCGTGCGCCTCGAGGACGGCTGGACCGCGCCTGCGCGGGTGAGTCGCGCACAGCACGAGCCACGGTCCGACACCACGCGCTTTCATCTGATCCTGCAGGAGGGGCGCAAGCGCCAGATCCGGCGCGCGCTGCAGGCGCTCGGGCATCCCGTGCGCGAGCTGCGGCGCGTGCGCTTCGGCCCGCTGCGACTCGGCGGGCTCGCGCGGGGCGCCGCACGACGCCTCGACGCGAGCGAACGGCGCGCGCTCGAGGAGCTCGCCGAGCGCGTGCTGTCGCGCGCGGGTGATGCGCAGGCCGCGCGCAGCTCGGGCGCCAAGCCGGGGCGGCGAAAGCGGAAGCGGCGGAGCCCGCGCGGACCCCGGTTCGACGCTCCATCCGCTTGATTTCATTAGGGTTTCGGGAGTAGACTGGGCGCCTCTGCGGTTCCGGTGGTCCCATGCTGCGCGCACTCTGCCTCGCCTTCGCTCCGCTCCTCGCGGTCTCGCTGCTCGCGACCGCGCGCGCCGAGTCGATCACCGGGGTCTGCCCGGACGGCAGCGTCTTCATCGTGCAGTCGCGCTCCGCGATTCCGTGTCGGGATCCCAAGCTCGTCGACCCGCACGAGGTGCCCCCGATGCGGCCGGAGTTCCTGCCGCGTCCGTACGGCTGGGACGTCTTCCAGCGCGAGACGAATCCCAACAATCCCTACAACCAGGTGATCACTCGCGGGACGACGCCGCAGCCGCCGCAGGCGACGGCGCCGCAGGTCTCGGCCGCGCCGCCGTCCGCGACGCCCTCCGTCTCGCCGCGTTCCGCGCCCGCTCCCGAGTCGACGGCTCCGACACCGGTTGCGGTTGCGAGCGCGCAGCCTCGGCCCGCGGTCTTCAAGGTCTCGCTCGCGCCGGAGGAGCTCACGCAGCTCGCCGGCATCGTCGAGGCGTGGCAGGCGCGCGCGCCGGCGACGCTGGTCAAGCCCGGCGCGTCGGCTCCGCAGGGCATGCTGCTGCGCGTCGCGCACTCGGCCGCGCTCGAAGGCCGCATCGCCGACGCGCTCGCGCAGAGCGGCGAGACGGCGCACGGCCCCGTGCTCGCGTTCCAGTCGCTGGCGCACGAGCGGGGTGACTTCTTCGCGAACCTGACCTTCGTGCAGGGCCACGTCGCCTTCCATCCCGATCCGGCCGACGCGAAGCAGATCGGCGTGCTCTCGGGGGCGCCGGGCCCGCAGGCGGCCGGCCAGAGCGTGCTCGGCTACGTGGTGCTGCCGGCGAACGTCGATCTCTCGCGGCCGCTCGACGTCTACTGGGACGACCGGCGCATCACCGCGACCTTGCAGCCGCAGAGCTAGCGGCCAGTCGCATCGTCCGCTCGCGAAGTGCGGGCGCGCCGAGGCGCCGGCAGACGGCGTCGAACTTCGGTGTCGGGCCGCGCCAGTGCCAGTCGTCGACGCCGCCGAGATCCGGGACGTCGCGCACCAAGGTCGCGAGGCGCCGGAAGAGCAGGGCGTCGTCGCGGCGGGCGGCGAGCGTCTCCGCCAGGCGCGCCGCGCCGCGCACGTCGACCTGCCAGCGCGCGGGGTCGTCGGGAATCGCCTCGAGGTGCTCCCAGCGCCCGAGCAGCGCCGCCGCGGTGCGCGGGCCGAAGCCGCGCACGCCGGGGAAGCCGTCGGCGCTGTCGCCGACGAGCGCGAGGTAGTCGGGGATCGACGCGGGCCCGACGCCGAAGCGCTTCGCCACGCCGGCCTCGTCCCAGAGCGTGCGCTTGCGCCGGTCGAGCTGCACCACGCGCGTCCCGCGCACGCACTGCGCCAGATCCTTGTCGGGCGTGCAGATCACCACGCGCTCGACGCGCGCGTCGGCGGCCGCCGTCTCCGCCGCCGTCGCGAGCGCGTCGTCGGCCTCGTGCTCGACCATCGCCCATACCCGGAAGCCCGCCGCCGCGAGCACCTCCTCCAGCGGCTCGAACTGCGAGCGCAGCGCGGGCTCGATGCCCGCGCCGGTCTTGTAGCCGGCGTAGAGGTCGTTGCGGAACGACTCGATCACGTGGTCGGTCGCGACGCCGATATGCGTGGCGCCCTCCTCGATCAGCGAGAGCAGGGACGCCAGCACGCCGCGCGTCGCGGCCACCTCCTGCCCGGTGGCGTCCTGCGCGGTCGGCAGGGCGTAGAAGTGCCGGAAGAGCTCGTAGGTGCCGTCGACCAGGTGGATGTGCACCCGCCGACGCTAGCGCCGCAAGCGCCGAAGGCGCGCGCGGCTCAGCGCGGGTACGAGAGGTAGAGCTGGGTCGCGATCCACGAGCCATCGTGCGCGCGCGCGACGCCGATGCCCGTCGTGTTGAAGGCGGGCGCGAGCAGGTTCACGCGGTGGACGGGCGAGCGCATCCAGGCCGCGACGATCTCGCCGGCCGGCGTCGACTTGTTGGTCATGCCGATGTTCTCGGCCGCCATGCTGAAGCCGTCGACGTGGCCCCGCGCGAGGCGGTCGAGCGGGTTGGCGCCCTCGGGCGACTCGTGCGCCATGTAGCCGCGCGCCGCCATGTCGCCGCTGTGCGCGCGTGCGACCCCGTCGATTTCCGGCTGCCTCGCGAGTGCGAGCAGGTGGTACTGCGCGCGCACCGCGTTCACCTGCTCGTAGAGCTGCGCCTCGAGCCGGCTCGCCTCGGGATCCGAGAGCGGCTCGGTCAGGACGGCCCTCGGCGCGAGCCACAGCGCGATCGCGAATCCGAGCAGGAAGGCGAGACCCTGAATCGGCGTGCGCGGCACTAGAGCTGCCCCGCGGTGTTCTTCAGCATGCTGGGGTCGAGGATCTCGCGGCTCGTGAGCTTCCCGTTCTCGTAGTGCGACACTACGTCGATCGTGCCATCGCCGTTCGTGTCCTCCTCGACGCGCGAGAGCTTCTCGGAGTCGTCGTAGTAGCGGCTCATTTCGATGCGGCCGTCGCCATCGTCGTCCTCGTCCTCGCGCACGAGCCGGCCGTGCTCGTAGGTGCTGATGCGGTCGCGGAAGCCGTCGCCGTTGGTGTCGCGCTCGATCCGGACGAGCTGCCCGTCGCGGTAGCTCTCCCAGATGTCGACCTGGCCGTCGCCGTCCGAGTCGATGCGGCGGCGCTGCACCTGCCCCTTCTGGAGAGCGGTCCAGGTGTCGATCTTGCCGTCGTGATCGCTGTCCTCCTCGATCGCGACCACCTCGTGGCTGGCAGGGTCGTAGATGAGCGTGCGGTCGGGGCGCCCGTCGAAGTCCTCGTCGAAGACCTCGCGCGCGACGTCGCCGTTCGCGCGGAAGATCCACTGGTCGGGACGCCCGTCGCCGTTGCGGTCGACCTCGCCGCTGGCGCCGGCGACACCGGGGACCGTCGGTCGTGCGGGCGCGGGAGAGGGGGGCGGCGACGCGACGGGGGGCGCCGTCGCGGCCGAGGGTGCCGGAGCCTGGGTCGGAGCGGGCGCCGAGCCGGGCGCGTACGCCGCGATCGCGGGGGCTGCGGGCTGCCGCAGCATGCTGAGCTCGTCCGCGAGCGACGGCCCCGAGCTGCGACCGACGGGCCTCGTGGCCGGAGCCTGCGGCAGCGCGGCGCTCTGCGGCGGTGCGGCCTGCGGCTGCTGCGCGAGCTCGCGTTCCATCTGCTCGAGCCGGCGCGTCTCGTAGTCCTCGGGCGCGGCGCTCGGCTGCGGCGGCTGCGCGGTCTTGTCGAGGGTCGGCACGGGGGGACCCGGCTCGTGCTCGCCTCGGGCCTTCTCGTACACGTACTTGAAGGGCGCCGCGACGACCGCGAAGGGCAACGCGAGGTACTTGAAGTAGAGGGGCTCCTCGTCGATCCGGGCGTGGCGATCCTCTTCGATCGACGTGCCGCCTAGCATCGTCATGCCGCCGCCGCCCGAGGAAGGCTGCGAGGACGCGTACTCGGGTGTGTAGCCCGGGGCGCCGGACGGCGGAGAGGCCTGAGCCTCCGGCGCCGGCGCGCCGCCCTGCGGCGGGTAGCCCTGCGGAGCGGGCTGCGACGGCGGATAGCCGCTCGTCGAGCCCGACGATGCGCCCGGCGCGACGGGCGCGCCGACTTCCCGCGGATGGACGGGCGGGGGCATCGGGACGGAGCGGCCCGGATACAGAATCGTGGCGCCCGCTCCCGTCGTGACGACGGGCGCGCGATCGACGTCGTGCTCTCGCTTGTTGATCGACATGCAGCCGAGCGAGACGAGGCTCGTGGCGAGAGCGAGGGCGAGCGCAACGGAACGCATCTGCCACATGAGACGAACCTCCGGCGTCCGGAATTCCAGTGACACGCGAGTGCTGCAAGATCCGTGCAACGGACGCCGTGGTTCGCTTTCCGCGAGTCGGACCGCGCGGCTGCGTCCAGGGGCTGCGCATGGGTTGCCGGCGCAGCCCGTCGGTAGAAGTGCCCCGCTCCTGCCCATTCGTCCGAAAACGCCGGACTCGGGCGGCGCGTTACCGTCGGGCCATGTGCGGTCGCTTCACGCTCACCGCGACGCCGCAGGCGCTCGCGCGCCGCTTCACCCTGCGCGAGCCGCCCCCGCTCGCGCCTCGCTACAACATCGCGCCCGGCCAGCCGGTGTGGGCCGTGCGAAGCGACGGCGCCGGATCGCGTCGCGCGGACGCGCTTCGCTGGGGCCTGGTGCCGGCGTGGTCGTCGGAGCCCGACCCGGGCGCGCGCTGGATCAACGCGCGCATCGAGACGCTCGACGAGAAGCCGGTCTTTCGCGAGGCTTTCCGCGCGCGCCGCTGCCTCGTCCCGGCCGACGCCTTCTACGAGTGGGCCGATCACGGTGGCTTCCGCCAGCCGTACCGCATCGCGCTTCCGGGCGGCGCGCTCTTCGCCTTCGCGGGACTGTGGGAATCCTGGCGCGACCGCAGCGGCCGCGTGCTCGAGTCGTGCGCGATCGTGACGACCGACGCGTCGCCGGCGTTGCGGCGACTCCACGACCGCATGCCAGTCGTGCTGCCGGACGCCGACTACGCGGAGTGGCTCGCGGCCTCGCAGCAGGACGCGCGGGCGCTCGAGGCCTTGCTGCTGCGCGCCCGCGATCCGGGCTTCGTCCATCACCCGGTCGGAACGCGCGTCAACTCGGTCGCGAACGACGATCCCGCCTGCGCGGAGCCGGCCGAGCCCGCGCCGCGACAGGAATCTCTCTTCTAGCCAGCGCGGCCGCAGGCCGCGCGCGCAGCGAGCCGCAGGCGAGCGAAGTCTCTCAAGGGAGCTCCGCCAGACGCTTCGAGGCGTCGACCGCGGTGTCAGCATCGCCCGCGGCCTGCGCGCGCTCGGCCGCCACGAGATAGTGACGGCGCGCCTCGTCGAGGCGGCCCTGCGAGCGGGCGGCGTCGCCCTGCGCGAGCCGCAGCGCCGCCGAGTCCCCGCCGAGGTCGTCCGCGCGACCGGCCGCGAGCAACGCGAATCCCCGCCCTGCGTGCGCTTCGGCCAGATCGGGACGCAGCGCGAGAGCGCGCGCATAGGCCGCGTCTGCCGCCGCGAAGCTCCTCCGCTCGAGCAGCACCGCGCCCAGCACGACCTCCGCCGCGGCGCGCTCGGAGGGCCGCGCGACGCGCACGGCATAGCGCGCGCGTCCGAGCGCCTCGTCGCTGCGCCCGGTCGCGAGCAGCGCGCGCGCCATGCGCAGGTGTCCGCGCGCCTGATTCGGAGCGAGTCGCGAGCCCCGCTCGTAGCTCCGCACCGCCTCCTCGAAGCGGCCCTCCGCGGCGAGCGCGTCGGCGAGCCCGAAGTGCGCCTCTGGCCAGCCCGGGCGGATCCGCACCGCCTCGGCGAAGTGCGCCTCGGCGGAGGCGGCGTCGCCACGGCGCAGCAGCTCGCTGCCGAGCGCGTGCTCGGCCAGAAAATTGCCGCGCGTGACGGCGGCGGCGTGCGCGAAGAGCGTCTCGCTGTCGTGCCACACCTCCACCTGACGCCGCGCAGTGATGGCCTGCGCCGCGAGCGCGATCGTCGCCGCCGCGACGACCGCGCGCCGGCGCCACGGCAGGTCGCCGGCCCAGCGAGACGCGGAGGTGGCCAGCGCGAGCGCGAGACCGGTGAGCGCGAGGTAGGTGTAGCGGTCGGCGCGGGCCTGCACGCCGACCTGGACGAGGCCGAGTGTCGGCGCGAGCAGCAGCAGGAACCAGAGCCAGCCGACGAGCCACCAGGGCGCCCGCGCCCGCAGCCGGAAGCCGAGCGCCGTCAGCGCGAGGAGCCCGAGCCCCGCCAGCAGGGCGGCGGCGCGCGACACCGATTGCTGTGGATGCGGATAGAAGGCCGCGAGCCCGCTCGGGAAGAGCGCGTCGCGGAGATACGCGAAGATCGAGAGCGCCGCGTTGGCGAGGCGGACGTCGAGCGGTAGCAGGTCGCCATGCGCCATCGCGCCGCCCCCGGACTGCGCCCACACGGCGAGGGCCGCGGCGATGCCGGAGAGCGCGAAGAGGATCCACTTCTCGCGCAGCGCGCGCGCGAGCGAGAGCGGCCGGTCGCTCCCGGACCCGAGACGGCGCAGCGGCCAGAAGTCGAGCGCGACGAGCACGAGCGGCAGCGGGACGAGGCTCTGCTTGGCGCAGAGGCCGGCCGCGAGGGCGGCGCTCGCGCCGAGATGGCGGGGCCGCGGCCTCCGTGCGGAGCGCGAGTACGCGAGCAGCGCGAGCGAGAAGAAGACCCCGGCCAGCACGTCCTTCCGCTCCGCCACCCACGCGACCGACTCGACGTGCAGGGGGTGCACCGCGAAGACGCCGGCGGCGAAGGCCGACGGGCCCGGCGTGCCCGTCAGCCGCGCGAGCGCGAGGAAGAGCAGCGCGCTCGCCGCCGCGTGGAGCGCCGCGTTCGTCGCGAGGAAGGCTCCGGCGTCGAGCCCGTGCAGCGCGTAGTCGAGGTGCAGCGAGAGCCAGGTGAGCGGGATCCAGTTCGTCTCGTAGGGCTCGGTGAAGGCGCGCGCGACGGCGTGGCGGTCGAGCGGCTGCCGCAGGCTCGGATTGTCCACCACGTAGACGTCGTCGTCGTAGGAGAGGAACTCGTGGTGGAGCACGCCGGCGTAGACGAAGGCCACCGCCGCCACGAGCGCGCCCATGACAGCAAGGAGGCCGACTCGCGAGCCGGCCGCGCTACTCACGGCGCTCCGTCGCTGGCGTAGCCGAGCACCTGGAGCTGCGCGCGCTCCTCGGGCGTGAGCTGCTGGCGCAGCTCGGCGCGGCCCTCTGCCACGACTTGGTGTTGCAGGTCGCCGAGCCGGTCGCGGAGCGCGCTCGTGAGCTGCGGTGCCGAGGCGCCGAGGTCCACGTCCTCGTGTCCCTTGCGGTAGAGGCGCGACTGCCAGACGCCGTCCTTCCAGGTGAGGATCAGCTTGTAGCCGTCGGCGACGACCCCGGTGCGCCGCGTCGCCCCGTAGGAGAGCGTGTCGAGGTACGGCACGCTGGCGCGCTCATCGGCGCCGTCGGCGAGGAGGTCGCGGCCAGGCAGATCCGCTGCACCCGGGTCGCCGACGAGGCGCGCGAGCAAGGTCGGGTAGAGGTCGACGAGCGAGGCGACGTCCGAGCGCCGACCCGGGTCGACGCCGGGGCCCGCGAAGAAGAGCGGCACGTGCGTCAGCTCGTCCGTCAGGTCGTGGCCGTGTGCGAAGAAGACGTCGTGCTCGCCGAGCGCCTCGCCGTGATCGGCCGCGAAGACGACGAGCGTCTCGTCTCGGAGCTTCCGGTCCGCGAGCCCTCCGAGCAGTCGCCCGATCTCGGCGTCGAGGTAGGCGACCTCTCCGTGATAGGCGGCGCGATAGGCCGCGACCTCGCGCTCGTCGCCGAGCACCTGATAGGCGGGGATGCCGTGACCGCCGTGGTTCGTCGGTAGCGGCTCGAGGCGCCCCGCGTCGGGCTCGAGCGCCCGCGCGCGCGCCGCGAGCTCGGGCGGTGGTGTGTAGGGCCCGTGCGGATCCTGATAGTGGACCCAGAGGAAGAAGCGCGTGGGCTCGCCCGGCTGCGCGCCGAGCAGGCGATCGAGCGCGGCGAGCGCGGCGTCGGTCGTCGCAGGAGCCGTGCGCTCCTGGAGACCGCCGGGCTTCGCGCTCGGCGAGAGCGTGTCGTCGTAGATGTCGAAAGCGTGCGCGAGGCGGGCCTTGCCGCGCAGCACGTAGCTGCTGACCACCGCGCCCGTGCGGAAGCCGTGTGCGGCGAGCGCGCTCGCGAGCGTCGGCACGTCGGGCGGGATCTGCGAGAGATTGGTCTGGATGCCGAGCGCGCCCGGATAGCGGCCGGACAGGATCGCGGCGATCGATGGATAGGTGAAGGGCGCGGGCGCGTAGGCCGCGTCGAAGACGAGCGCGTCGTGTGCGAGGTCGTCGAGGTGAGGCGTGAGCCCGCCCTGCGCGCCGTAGGCGCCGAGCGCGTCGGCACGCAAGGTGTCGACGGTCACGAGCAGCAGGCCTCGAGGCGGCGCCGGCTTCGCACAGGCGGCGCCGAGCGCGAGGGCCGCGAGGCCCGCGAGGACGTGCGGTCGGCGCCGCTGCATGGAGGGACGCTAGCGGCTGCGCGAGGTGCAGGGTCCGAGGCGCGCGAACAGGCGCGCGAGCGCATCCGCGGTGCGCGCCGGGTCGTGGCGCACGAGCGGTGTGTCGGAGAGGAGATCCGCTTCGTGGATCAGCACCGCGCCGAGCGCGCGCAGCGCCGGGAGGTCGACCTCGACCGGATGCGCCTCCTCGGCCGCGTAGCGCCGGGCGAGCTCGCCGGGGATCGCGCCGCGGTGGACGAGCACGGCGTCGGGAAGCCGACCCGCATAGCGTGCGATCTCCTCGACGTAACGCGAGGCCGGGTAGCCATGCGTCTCGCCGCGTCGGCTCATCAGGTTCTGCACGTAGACGAGCCGGCCGGTCGCACCCTGGAGGGCCTCGGGAATCCCCTCGACCAGAAGGTTGGGGATGGTCGAGCTGTAGAGGTCGCCGGGCGCGAGGACCACGAAGGCGCTCTCGCGAATCGCCTCGAGCGCGTCGGGGTTGGCGCGCGCGCGGGGCGCGAGGAAGACGCGCCGGATCGCGACCGACGGATCGCGCGCGGGATCCGCGAAGCCCGCCTCGTGCTCGATGCGCGAGCCGTCGGCCAGCTCGGCGCGCAGGTGCGCGTGGTCCCACGTCACGGGGATCACGCGGCCGCGAATGCGCAGCAGCCGCACGGCCGCCTGCGTCGCCTCGCGCTCCGAGCCGAGCATGCGCGTCAGCGCGAGCAGGAAGAGATTCCCGAAGCTACGCCCGGCGAGCGGCGCCTCGGAGAAACGGAAGGAGAAGAGGTCGCGCAGCAGCGCCGACTCGTCGGAGAGCGCGACGAGGCAACGGCGCAGATCGCCCGGCGGCAGCACGCCGAACTCGTCGCGCAGCCGGCCCGAGTCGCCGCCGGAATCCATCATCGTGACGATCGAGCGGACGTCGAGGTCGAGCTCGCGCAGGCCCGTCAGCACGTGGAACGACCCGGTGCCGCCGCCGATCACCGTGACGGTCGGGCGGCGCGCGGCCTCGGGCGTCTCTTCGAAGGCGGCGAGCGCGGGGGTCACGAGCGCGCCCACTCGGCGAGCGCGGCGACCAGCGGCGGGTCGCGGAGCGTCTTCGACCACGCCTCGCACAGATGCGCGATCGGCTCCTTGAGCGCGGGCAGCGCGTCGCTGCCGGGCGTCATCGCGGCGACCTCGCCGCGCAGCCAGTCGAGCAGCGCATCGCGCGTCTCGAACTTCTTCTCGCGCAGCGCGGCGTGCAGCGCCGGGAGCGTGCGCTCCTGGAACTCGAGCTTGCGCTCGAGGTCGACGATGTCGGGCAGCAGCAGCGCGGCGTCTTCGAGCCGCACGCCGATGCGCGCGAGCAGGTCCGCGTAGATCTGCCGCGCGACCTCCGAGGCCTGCCGGCGCACCGCGCGCAGCAGCTCGCGGCCCCGGGCGGCGGGCGGCCCCGAGGCCGGCAGAAGCTGCAAGTAGAGCTTGAGCTTCGGCTCCGTACCCGACGGCCGCACCGTCGCGATGAAGCCCTCGGTCTGGAACTGGAGGACGTCGCGCGGCAGGCGGTCCGAGGCGCTCACGAAGGGGCCGAACTCGGCTTCGTTCCAGAAATCGAGGCGGCGCGCGACGAGCTCGCCGCCGAGCTCGCGCGGCGGGTCGCGCCGCAGCGACTGCATGATGCGGTCCTTCTTCAGGATGCCCTCGGCCCCCTGCATCACGATCGATCGATTCACGTTGTCGTAGCCGCCGAGCCGCTCGAGGATCGCGACGTAGTAGTCGAGCAGCGTCTGCCCGCGCGCGCGCAGCCGCTGGTGCAGCACCGCGAGCAGCATGCAGGCCGGTGTCGCGTCCTTGTCGCGGATGGTCGGGATCATGATGACCCCGTGGCTCTCCTCGGCGGCGAGCACGAGGCGATCTGGTGAACAGCGCACGCCGCGCACGCTCTCGCCGCGACCGAGGCGCTTCAGCACGTCGGCCACGTACTTGAAGCCGACGAGCAGATCGTCGATCAGCGGGGAGTCGCCGGCCTCGGCGGCGACGCGACCGAGGATCTTCGTCGTGACGAGCGTCTCGATCACGAGTCCGCGTCGGCGAGGCCCCTCCGGATCGAGCATCAGGAAGTAGCCGAGCAGCGCGCCGATCTGATTGCCGTCGAAGTGGAACCAGCTGCCGTCGGCGAGCTTCGCCTCGAGGCCGACGCGGTCGGCGTCCGGGTCGCTCGAGAGCACGACCTCCGAGCCGTGCGCGTCGGCGAAGGCGCAGGCCGGGACGGTCGCCTGCGGCACCTCGGGGTTCGGCGCGCGGAAGGGGATCGAGGCGAAGCGGCCGTCGGGGCGCTGGTCGGGCGGGACGAGCACCGGGAAGCCGAGCCGCTCGAGCACGCGCCCGACGGTGTCGAGACCGCAGCCACAGAGCGGCGTGTAGGTGATCGGGAAATCCGCGCGCGGCGCGGGCAGATTCCCGTAGAGCCCGACGTGCAGCTCGACGTACGCGCGCTGGCGCTCCGGCTCGACCGCGCGCACGAGGCCGCGGGTGAGCGCGTCGGCGAAGGACAGGCGGTGCACGTCGGTCGCCTGCGCCATCACGTCGATCAGCTGCTGATCTTCGGGCGCGACCGGCTGGCTGCCGAAGGCGTCGTAGGTCTTGACCCCGTTGTCGTCGGGCGGGTTGTGCGAGGCGGAGAGATTGATGCCGCCCGCCGCGCCGAGCGCGTCGATCAGGTACGAGAGCTGCGGGGTGGCGAGCACGGCGGTGTCGCTCTCGGGCTCCGCGATCCAGGCCCGGATGCCGTTGCCCGCATAGATCTCGCAGGCCAGGCGGGCCAGCGAGCGCGAGGAGACTCCGAGCAGGGGGTGAGTGTCTCCGAGGAAGCGATAGGTTCCGGCCAGGTCGCGAAACACGCGCACGTCGTTCGCGACGACCACCTCCAGCGCAGCGGTGGGGCCCGCCTCCCGGCGCAGGAAGTCGCAGTGGCCCTGCACGGTCATCGCGACGGTGGTCTCGTTGATGCGATTCGCCCCGTAGCCGACGCGACCGCGACGCCCGCCGGTGCCGAAGGGCAGGTCCTGCCAGAAGGCGTCGAAGCAGAGTGGGACGTGCGCCTCATCGAGGTGTCGCGCGATGACCTCCGGATGAGCGAACGGCAATGCGCCCGAGAGCCAGCGCTCGAGTCGCGCGGCGGCGTCGGCGCCGGCTTCTCCGTAGCGGCGCTCGAGCGACGCCGAGACGCGCGCGAGCGCGTCCTTCACGGCGCACCCCGGCGCCCGGCTGTCGCGGACAGACCGAGGCGCTCGCGCCCGTAGCGTCCGGCCTCCACCGTCGCGCACCAGTCGCGATGCTCGAGGTACCAGGCGACGGTCTCCGCGAGACCGCTCCGCAGATCGTGCGCGGGCTTCCAGCCGAGCTCGCTCTGCGCCTTGCTCGCGTCGATCGCGTAGCGGCGATCGTGACCCGGACGGTCCGCGACGAAGGTCTTCAGCTCGGTGTAGCGGGTGAGGCCGCGCGCGACGAGCGCGGGGTTGCGCGCGGCGGGCAGAACCCGCTCGATCTCCGCGCAGATCGCGTCGACCATCTGGACGTTCGTGCGCTCGCAGCCGCCGCCGAGGTTGTACTTCTCGCCCGGCCGCCCGAGCTCGAGCGCGGTCAGGATGCCGGCGCAATGATCCTCGACGTAGAGCCAGTCGCGCACGTTGCCGCCGTCGCCGTAGATCGGCAGCGGCCTGCCGTCGAGCGCGTTGAGGATCATCAGGGGCACGAGCTTCTCCGGGTACTGGTACGGCCCGTAGTTGTTCGAGCAGTTCGTGATCACGGTCGGCAGGCCGTAGGTCGCGTGGTAGGCCCGCACCAGGTGGTCGGCCCCGGCCTTCGAGGCGGAGTAGGGCGAGTTCGGCTCGTAGGGCGTCGTCTCGACGAAGGCGCCCGTCGGCCCGAGCGAGCCGTAGACCTCGTCGGTCGAGACGTGCAGGAAGCGGAAGCGATCGGCCAGCGCGGGCGCGAGGCCGGCGACATAGTGCCGGGCGGCGTCGAGCAGCTCGAACGTGCCGACCAGGTTCGTATGGATGAAGGCGGCCGGACCGTCGATCGAGCGGTCGACGTGCGTCTCGGCCGCGAAGTTCAGCAGCGCGGACGGACGATGCGCGCGGAAGAGCTCCTCCATTGCGCCGCGGTCGGCGATGTCGGCGCGCACGAACTCGAAGCGCGGGTCGTCCGCGACCTCCGCCAGGCTCTCGAGGTTTCCGGCGTAGGTGAGCTTGTCCACCACGACGAGCCGCGCCTCGTGCGACGCGAGCGCGAGGCGCACGAAGTTCGAGCCGATGAACCCCGCCCCCCCGGTTACGACCCACGTCTCCATGGAGTGTCCTAGACGTAGGTGCCGGGCTTCGGAATCGCCAGTCGACTCGCGGCCTGCTTCCAGCGCGCGACCTCGGCCAGCAGGTCGCCGGTCGCGACCGGCTGCGCGCGCTCGCCCGCGGCCTCGAAGCGCGCCTTGCGGCGCAAGGTCGCGTGGAGGACGTGCACCCAGTCGCCCGGCGCGAGCGCGCGCGAGTCTCCGACCACTGCGTTCCAGTCGACCGCCTCGAAGAGCGAGTGGCCGGCGCGCTTCTCGGCGGCCTCCGCGTGGATGCGGAGCGTCGCGACGATGTCGTCCGGGAAGAGCGGCGTGCACTCGACCACGCGCTCGAGGCGGCCCGGCTGGACGAAGGCGCGGCGCAAGGTGTCGGGGTGGCTGGTCGAGCCGACCACCAGCGCGTGCGGGACCGCGATCGTGCGGTCGACGAGGTCGAGCAGGAAGTCCATCACCGGTCCGACGGGGAGATCCGGTCGTCGCGCGCCGATCTCCTCGGCCTGCGAGAACTCGAGCTCGTTGAAGAGCACGGTGAGTGGCGGCATCTCCTGCACGGTCTCGGACCAGCCCGCGACGAGCTCGCCCACCTTCGCGCCGCGGTGGATCACCTCGAGCACGAGGCGCGGCACCGCGACGCAAAGGAACGACGTGCGCGTGAGGCTCGCAAGCGCGCCGGCCAGCAGCCGCTTGCCGACGTTGCGGCCTCCGATCAGGAGCAGCCCCGATGGCGGATGCGTGCCCCAGCGCGCGTAGATCGCGGGCGCGGTGGCGGCGCAGGCGTAGGTCTGGATCTCCTCCTTCGCCGCGGCGAGCCCGCCGATCTGCGAGAGCGGGAAGTCGGGGAGCGGCTCGAGCGAGGTTGCGAGCGCCACCGGCTCGAACTTGCGCGCAAAGCTCGCCCAGAGGTTCTGTGCGCGTTCCGGCCGGATCTCCGACTCGGGCATGCTCCGATCTCCGCTCGCCTTCGGCTCGCTGCGCGCCGCTCGCTTCGGGCGGCTCGGCGGCGAGTCTAACGCGTCCCGTGGGTGTGGAAGAGCTCGGCGATGCGTCCGTCGAGCGACGCGGGCCGCGCGCGCCCGCGCGCCCAGTCGCGCAGCTCCTTGATGCGCTCCTCGTACGTATCGTAGAGGGGCACGGTCTCCTCGACGGCGCGCATCAGATCGGTGTCGTCGAGCTCGCGCCCCTCGGAGAAGGCCGAGTAGAGCGCCGCGCCGACGACCTGCTCGAGCTCCGCGCCCGTGAGGCGCTCGCTCTCCTGCGCGAGCGGCTCGAGGTCGTAGTGCGCGGGGTCGCGCCCGTGGCGCGCGAGGTGGATCGCGAGGATCTCGCGCCGCTCGGCCACGCTCGGGAGATCGACGAAGAAGAGGTCGTCGAAGCGCCCGCGCCGCAGCAGCTCGGGCGGCAGCCCGGCCACATCGTTGGCCGTCGCGACGACGAACACCGGAGAGCGTTTCTCGGAGAGCCAGGTGAGGAAGGTGCCGAGGATGCGCGAGCCGGTGGCATCGTGGCCGGTCGCCGCGAAGCCCTTCTCGATCTCGTCGATCCAGAGGACGGCCGGCGCGAGCGACTCCGAGACCTGCGTCGCCTCGCGCAGCACCGCCTCGGGGCGCTCCGAGCCGCCGAAGGTCGCGGCGAGGTCGAGCCGCAGCAGCGGGAAGCGCCACTCGCGCGCAACGGCCTTCGCGGCGAGCGACTTGCCGCAGCCCTGCACGCCGAGGAGCAGCAGGCCGCGCGGCAGCGGCAGCCCGAACTCGCGCGCCTCGTCGCCGAAGGCGCGCTGGCGCTCGGAGAGCCAGCGCTTCAGCTCGCCGAGCCCGCCGACCGCCGCGAGCCCCGCCGGCTCGTCGTGGAAGGAGAGCGCGGGCGTGCGGCGCAGCGCGCGTCGCTTGTCGCGCACGATCTCGCCGACAGCCGCGTCGTCGAGCGCGCCGGACTGTCGCAGCGCCTTGCGGAAGGCGCGCGTGGCCTCGCCGCCGGTCAGCCCCAGTGCGGCGCGCACGCACGACTCGAAGTGCTCCTCGTCGCTCTGCACGCTCGCCGACTCGAGCACCTTCTTCAGCACGCCGCGCAGCTCCGCGGGCCCCGGCAGCGGCAGCTCGACGTGGCCGGTCTCGCGCGCGAGCTCCTGCGGCAGGTCGAAGGCGGGGCCGATCAGCACGATGCACTGCTTGCGGTTGCCGAGCGCCGGCAGCAGATCGCGCAGGCGCCGCACGGCGACGGCGTCGCCGAGTCCGCGGTGGGCGTCGAGCAGGGCGAAGACGGCGGGCTGCGTGGAGCGCTCGATGCCGCGGAGCCCCGCCTCGAGTGAGCCAGCGGCCGACTCGTCGCCGTCGAGTCCCGCCGCGCACGACCAGGTCACGCACTTGCGCTCGAGCGCGGTCGCAACGCGCTCGAGGAGCCCGACCGCGCGGTCCTCCTCGAAGGTCTCGAGCGCGAGGAGCCGCCAGCCGGCGCGGATCAGCGAGCGGAGCTCGTCGCCGGTGCTGCTCATTCGGTGTCCGCCGTCACGCGGGCGACCTCTTCGTAGGTGGTGCCGCCCTCCGCGAGCTTGCGCAGTGCGGCCTCGCGCAGGCTCTCCATGCCCTCGATGCGCGCGGCGTGGTGGATCTCGTTGGCGTCCTTGCCCTGGTTGATCAGCGCGCGCACGCGCCGGCCGACATCGAGCATCTCGAAGACGCCGGAGCGCCCGTAGAGTCCGGTGTAGCGGCACTCGGCGCAGCCCTCGCCCCAGCGCACCACCAGCCGCTCGCGCCGCTCGGAGGGCAGCTTGATGCCGAGCGCGGCCACCTGGTCGGCCGTCAGCGTGCCCTCGACGCCGCAGCGCGTGCAGATGCGGCGGATCAGACGCTGCGCCACCACGCCGCGCAGCACGGACGAGAGCAGGAAGGGCTCGACGCCGAGCTCGACGAGTCGCGTGATCGCGCCGGCCGCGTTGCGCGTGTGGACCGTGCTGAAGACCAGGTGGCCGGTCAGCGCGGCCTGCACCGCCATCGCGGCAGTCTCGCTGTCGCGCACCTCGCCGACCATGATGATGTCGGGGTCCTGGCGCAGGATCGTCCGCAGCGCGTTCGCGAAGGTGACGTCGATCTGCGGGTTCACCTGCACCTGGCAGAAGCGCGCGTCCACCATCTCGATCGGGTCTTCGATGGTGGTGATGTTGAGCTCGGGGCCCGAGAGGTAGCGGAGCGTCGAGTAGAGCGTGGTCGTCTTGCCGGAGCCGGTCGGGCCGGTCACGAGGATGAGTCCGTTCGGGCAGGTGATCCAGCGCTCGTAGCGCTCGCGCTCGTCGGCGCTGAAGCCGAGGTCGTGAAGGTCCGTCATCAGGATCGATGGATCGAAGACGCGCACCACGACCTTCTCGCCGTAGGCGCTGTTCATGCTGGACACGCGCAGCTCGACCTCGCCCTGCTGGCGCTGCGTCTTGATGCGGCCGTCCTGCGGGCGCCGTCGCTCGGCGATGTTCATGCCCGCCATCACCTTGATGCGCGACACGATCGCGGCGTGCACGGAGACCGGGATGGTCTCGATGTCGTGCAGGATGCCGTCGATGCGGAAGCGGATGACGGCGTCCTTCGCGCGCGGCTGCATGTGGACGTCGGAGGCGCGCTGCTCGAAGGCGTAGTGGAGCAGATAGTCGACCGCCGCGATCACGTGCTCGTCGTTGGTGGTGGCCGCGAGCTCCTCGGAGGAGCGCAGCTCGACGAGCCGCACCAGCGCGCCGCCGCGGTTGCCGCCGAGCTTCTGCTCGGCCTGCGTGACCTTCGAGCGGAAGCCGTAGACGCGGTCGATCAGCGCGATGATGTCGCACTTGGCGGCGACCACGAGGCGTAGCGGCTCGGGCACCTGCGCCTCGAGCTGCTCGCGCAGCGTGGTGTCGAAGGGATCGGCCACCGCGAGGATCAGCCCCTCGGCGTCGCGCCCGACCGACACGACCACGTGACGCCGCGCGAAGGGCCGCGACAGCGTCTTCGAGACCAGCTGGCTGTCCACCTTCAGCGGGTCGATCTTCAGATAGGGACGCCCCGAGGCCGCCGCGAGCGCGCGCGCGATCGCGTCCTCGTCCACGCGCCGGCCGTTCTCGCGCGGGTGCGGCAGGCCGGCCGCCGCCACGATCTCGGCGGGCGAGGCGTCGTAGCGGGTCGCGGCCTGCGAGCGCACGGAGCCGACGCGGTCCTTCAGCACCGCGCTCTTGAGCGTGGTCGCGCGGCCTTGGACGCTCTTGGCCTGCTCGGGTTGGAGGAGTCCCTGCGCGACGAGCTGCTCGAGCAGCTCCTCGAGCGAGAGGGCGGGGCGCAGGCCGAGGCGCGCGATCTCGCCGGCGCCGGCCGGCGCCGGAGCGGACGAGGGGCGTCCGGTCCCGGAAGGGGATTGGCTCATGCACGGTCTATCGGGCGATCGCGGCCCGATCTCCAGCGGCTTCGCGGGGTCCGGGTCTAAGTGATCCCGAGCTGCGCAATCCCGAGCAGTGCGGCCACACCGATCGCGTGGAGCGCGATCGGCGCCGCCACGCTGCCGGACGCCTCGCGCGCGGCCCCGGCCGCGACTCCGAAGAGCAGCGCGCCGCCGCCCGTCACGATCGGATCGCCGGCCGCGAGCGCCGAGGGCGCCAGCGCGCCCTGCCACGCGAGCACGCCGCCGACCACGGCGTAGAGCACGCTCGTCACGACGACCGGCAAGGTCAGCACCGAGGCGCCCGGCGCGCGCGGCGCGCCGCATGCGACGAGGCGGGCGTCGAGATAGCCGCGGAAGAGCAGCTCGACCCCGAAGACGGCCAGCCCGGCGGCGACCCACGAATCCAGCGCCGAGGCCTGCGCCTCTGGCGCCGGAAGCCAGGCCCCCCCGATCAACGCCCCGGCCAGGCTGACGGGTAGCGCCGCGAGCCAGCCCCAGCCGTCCGGACGGCGCCAGCCGGAGAGACCGCGCGTGCGGCGCTCGCCGTGCGCGAAGGCGCAGGCCGCGAGCAGCGCGAGCACGACGCCGAAGGCGAGGCCTCCGCGCGGCGCTCCGGTTCCCCACGCCACCTGCGTGACGCCGAAGGCGACGAGCGGCGCCGCCACCGCGACCGCGCACGCGAGCAGTGCGTCGCCGCCGCGCTGCAGCCAGCGCGGTCGCGCGTAGACGTGGCGACACGCGGCGAGGATCGCGTCGGCATCGAGCTTCGTGCCGCCCGCGCGCGGCGAGCCGCCGATCTCGCCCGACCCGCCCCAACGGCGCTCGGCCTGTCCGGCGCGCGCGGCCGGATCGATGCGGTTCAGGTGCGCGTAGAGCGGCTCGAGGCTCGCGGGCAGCGCCGGGTCGGTCTGGCGCAAGGTGTAGACGCCCTCGCGTTGTCTCAGCACCAGGAGCCCGAGGCGCGGCCCGTGGAAGCGCGCGAGCTGCCGCTCGACCTCGTAGATGCCGACGTGCGCGCGGCAGGCCACCGCGACGGAATTCTGCTCGAGCTGCGCGCGCCCGAGCTCCTCGATCTCGACCAGATCCTCGAAGGCGTCCTGCGGGTAGACGAGGGCGTCGATCTGCTCGAGACGCTCGCGCGTGTACTCCAGCGGGTCGACCTGCTGCCAGCGCCCGCTCGCGCGGTAGCCGCGCTCGCAGTCGCGCAGGCGCTCCATGCGGCGGCGCGTCTCGTCGAGCAGGCCCGGCGGGAGCGCGCTGAACTCCTGGAGCGCGAGCCCGTGCGCGTCGATCGCGCCCTCGAGCCGCAAGAGCGGCATGATCTCGGCGCGCGCGCCGCCGTCGCCGCCGGTCAGGCGGTGGTGATTCAGCAGCACCCAGATCGCGAGCACGGCGTCGAGGTCGGCGTCGTTGGCGAGCACGTTCCACTCGCGCCGCTTGAGATCGAGCCCGCGCAGCAGCAGCACCATCGCCTGCTCGCAGGCCGAGAGCGTGAACGCCCGCACGCAGGCCTCGTGGTGGTCGAGGTTGTAGACCGAGTGCACCGGGTCGGCGAAGGGCTCGCACTCCGCGACGCCGTCCAGGAAGATCGTGCCGGGCGGCGCGCGCCGCGCCTCGGACGCGCGCACGCAGAGCTTGCGCTCGATCCGCACGCGCAAGGTCGGCGCCTCGACACAGACGAGCGTGCGCTCCTGCGGTCCGACGCGGATCTGATAGCGCTGCGCCGGCCGCAGCGCGCGCACGGCGGCGCGTTCGCGGCGCTCCGCGAGGCTCGCGACTGGCAGGCGCGGTGGTGCGCCGGGCGCGCGCAGGAACGCTTCGACGGCCGAGTCGGCTCCCAAAGGATCCCTCCCGATCCCCGCGGCTCCCCCGAACCGCAGGCAGAGGTTCGTCCCGGCGCGACGGGCCAGCCGTGATGCGGGTCACGGGCGAAGCCCCACAGCGGGAGCAATCTGGAGGCGAGCCGCGGGCGGATCCCGCTCTGCGGACGGCTGGCGCCGCGACCGGCAATTCGCGGCCGCGACCCCGCGATCCGCGTTATGTTCCGCCCCCGCCGCGTCCCCATCGTCTAGCTGGCCCAGGACACCGCCCCTTCAAGGCGGCAACACGGGTTCGAATCCCGAGGAACGGGCACCTAACTACGCGCCGCCGCTCGATTTCGCCTTGTGTGCGCCGTGTGTGCAGCGTCGGGTCAGCGCTCGACCACGCCGCGCAGCGGCTCGGCGCCGATCTCGACGTAGTGGCGCTTCGTCGTGTTGAACGAGGCGTGCCCGAGGAGCGCCTGCACGAGCCGGGGATCGGAGCCGCGTTGCAGCGCCGCCGTCGCGCACGAGTGTCGCGTGTTGCCCTGCAAGTGGATCCGCTTCTCGGGGATGCCCGCCGCCTTCGCCGCCTCGATCCACGTCTGGCGCACCGACCAGTGCGTCCACGGCGCCTGTGTCTTCGGGTTCAGGAAGACGAAACCCTCGCTCGGCATCCGCTCGCGCAGCCACTTCGATAGCGGGGAGGGCAGGGGCAGCTCGCGCTCCTCGCCGGTCTTCGTCGGGCCGAGCGCCGCTTCCCTGCCGAGCCCCTTCACCGCGCGGCAGACCACCATCAGCTCGCGCGACAGGTCCACGTCCTCGACCTGCACCGCGCGCGCCTCGCCCGCTCGAAGCCCGAGCAGCGCCATCGCGAGGAAGATCCCGAGCGCGCTCTCGTCGATCTCCAGCAGGACCTCGTTCTGCTCCTCCGCCGAGAGCTTCGGTGCCTTGAACCGCTTCCCCGTCTGCCGGATGCGCGGGAGATCGGGCACGCTCGCGGCGTGGCCGTGGCGCTTGCACCAGCCGAGGAACGTCCGGAACGCCGACACGATGTTGCGCCTGGTCTTCGGGCTGATCTTGGTCTCGCGCTCGGCGAGAGCGACGCTCCAGCTCTCCAGCATGCCCTCCGTCACCTCGCGCACGCCGACGGCCGCGAACCGGCTCGCCACCGCGGCGCCGTAGCGCCGATACTCCGCGAGCGTCCGCTCGGCGATGCCGTGCGGTGTGCCGACCGTCTTCTCCAGCCCGGCGATCCACTCCTGATAGCGAGCCGGGACCAGGTTCGGCTTCGCCTTCGCCGACAGGAAGCGAGCGACCGCGTCCTCGGGCGCCTTCTTCAGGACGTTGATCTCGTACCGGATGCCGTCGAGGACGAACCGCGCCTGGTCCGCCGTCGCGAACGTCTGCCCGCTGACCGTGTAGAGGAAGCGCGGCGCGTTCAGCGGGTGCAGGTCGATCCGGTAGCCCTCGCGACCCTTCTCGCGCGGGCGGACCCGCCCGAAGCCTTCTTCCTCGCCCGCTGCCGTCCGCATGGACACCTCCGCGAGTTGGAGGTGCCAGCCGGGCGTAGATGGTGACGCGGGCGGTCAGCCGGCGGATCCGGGGCCTTGAAGTTCTGCGTTTTCGCCGCTAACTTGAGTGGAGCGAAGCCGAGCGACCGACGAGGGTACCCCGAGTGGGGAGCGAGGCTTGACGCGCTGATCGTTTTCGTCCATTCTCCGCGCGAACTCGATCGCGGTCGCTGGGCGTACCCGGGCCAGGCGGATGGGGGTCGAGGAGAGAAAGAGCCGGCGCCCCCTGCGCCAATTCGCCCGGATCTGCGATCCGACGAGTCCAGGAGACGACCGGCATGAAGCCTGGGCGTCTTCGTGCGCTCGGGCGCGCGGATCGGCTGCGCGACACGGCGTTGCGTCTCGGATTCGCGAGCACAACGCTCGTCGCGATCCGCGACGGCGTAAAAGCACCTCCCAAATGGCCTTCGAGATCGACTTCCTTGCCGTCGGTGACGGCGATCGCGGTGGCGACGCTATCGCGCTCCGCTTCGGCAATCTCTCAGGTCCGCGCGAACAGCAGACCGTGATCGTGATCGACGGCGGCTGGACCGACACCGGTAGCGAGCTCGTCGATCTGATTCGCAAGTGCTACGGCACCGACCGCGTCGACGTCGTGATCTCGACGCATCCGGATGCCGATCATTCGAGCGGCCTGCTCGTGCTCCTCGACGAGCTCAAGGTCGGTGACCTTCTGATGCATCTCTCGTGGGATCACACGGGTGACATTGCACGGATGTTCCGGGACGATCGAGTCACGGACGAGAGCGTGAGGCTGAAGCTGCGACGTTCGCTCGAATCCGCCTGCGCGCTTTCCACGAAGGCGAAGCGCAAGGGCATCCCGATCACCGAGCCGTTCCAGGGTGTCAGCGGTTTCAACGGGCAACTCGAGATCCTGGGCCCCACCCGGAGCTACTACGATTCCCTTCTGCCGCACTTCCGCGGAACGCCGGATCCGATGCCGCTCGCCACCTTGCTGGCGGGGCTCCGATCGCCGCAGCAGTCGCCTCCTCTCGGTGGTCTGCTCGGTCAGCCCAGCCGGCTTGCGTCCAGCCTCCTCGGGATCCGCGCCACCGAATCGCACGAGATCGAGACGCTGATCGAGCCCAGTGAGGGCACGTCGCCGGAGAACAACACGAGCGCGATCACGCTGATCCGGGTCGACGGGAAGGCGCTGCTCTTCACCGGCGACGCAGGGATTCCCGCGCTCACGATCGCGGCGGACCGATTGAACGCGCTCGGTCTCGGGCGCGCGATCGACTTCATCCAAGTGCCGCACCATGGGAGCCGGCGCAACGTCGGGCCCGCGATCCTGGACCGACTCGTCGGCCCGAGGCTCTCTCAGGCAGCCATGACGAAGATGGCCTTTTGCTCGTGTCCCAAAGACTCGCAGAAGCACCCCGCGAAGAAGGTGGCGAACGCCTTCCGGCGACGCGGCGCTCCGGTCCATGCCACCAAGGGCATGTCCCTCCGCTGGAACTCGAAGGACGCGCCGCCCCGCCCGAATTACGGTCCTGCCACCCCGCTTCCCCACTACTTCGACGTGGAGGACGCGGGTTGACCACCGAGCGCTCGCTCGACGCGTACGCGCGTCGAGCGCGACTACAGCCTGCGCTCGTGTGCGCGTTCCCTCTCGCGCTCTCGCTCGCGCCGCTCGTCGACGGGCTCTCGACGTGGTGGACTGCGACCGGCGGTTCGCTGCTGACGTGGTGCGGTGGCACGTACCTGTTCACCCAGTTGATTCGTGATCGCGGAGGAGAAATCGAGCCGATTCTGTTCGAGTCCTGGGGAGGTCCTCCCACCACTCGCCTGCTTCGACACCGTGGCGCGGCCAATCCCGTCGCCGTTGCACACCGCCATGCCCAGTTGAGGCGATTGCTGCCGCACCTTCGGATCCCCAGCGCTCTCGAAGAGACGGCCGACCCCACCGGTGCAGATCATGTGTACGAGACTGCCGTCGGTCATCTTCGCGAAGCAACCCGCGATCAAAAGACGTTCCCTCTCGTGTTTGAGGAGAACTCCAACTACGGATTTCGCCGGAATCTGCTGAGCGTCCGTCGGTGGGGGCTCGGGGCCGCTGTCGCCGGTCTCGCTCTCGTGACGGGAAGCCTCCTGGCGGAGTTCTCGGTCTGGGCCGGCGGTGTGTTCCTGGTCGATGCGGCGTTCCTGATTTTCTACGCGCGAGTGTTGAAGCCTTCGTGGGTGAAGAAGGCAGCGGACCGGTACGCCGAGCGCCTGCTCGGTGCCGCTGACCAACTACCGTAGGTACACGCGGAGTAGCGCGCGGGCGGACTACTGCCGGAACCCGCGCACGACCCACCCGACGACCGCCCCGACGCCGTAGAGCAACGCCGCTCCGGCGACGCCGGCGAGGGCGCCGAGTAGCGCCTGCGCAGGGCGCACGGCGGGAGCGTCCTACAGCTCGCCGCGTTCCACAACCGGGTGTGTGGCGCCAAGCGCCGTGAGGGCTTGCGCGGCGGGCGATCTCTCGGGCGGCCGGGGTGCGGGAGCCCCGTTTTGTCCCGGGAAGAGACGGTGACGTCGCCTCTGTGTCGTTGATTCTGCTTGACCTCGCTCCATCCGTTCCTGCATAAACCTGCCCCAACATCCGCCGGAGGGAAGATCCATGCCTCGTTCAGCTCTGCTCGTCGTGGCCGTAACGCTCGCCCTGGTAGGCAGCATCGGCTGCGCCGGCGTCTACAGCTCGCCCGTGATGCCCGCCCAAGCCTTCCTCTTCAACAACATCAAGGCGCCGATGGACATCGACTTCAACAAGACTCAGGTGCCGAGCAAGCGCGGCGAGGCGAGCACGTCGAACATCCTGGGCCTGTTCGCCTGGGGAGATTGCAGCACCGAGGCCGCCGCCCGGAACGGCAACATCAAGGAGATCGAGTCCGCCGACTACGAGTTCCTCAACGTTCTCGGCGTCTACTCCACCTACACCACCATCGTGCACGGGAACTAGCGCCTGTGACGAGGAGTACGAGCCTCGCCGCAGCCTGTGCGCTGCTCCTGCTCGGCGGCGGGACTGGCTGTGCGTGGCGCATCAAGGCGCCGGTGAAGCCGCCGGTCGGCTTAATCTACACGGGCTACAAGGCGCCGATGTCCGTGGACTTCAATCAAACCGCGGCCCAGCCCGAGCGCGTGGGACAGTCGTCGGTGAAGTACATCGGCATCCCGATCCCCTTCATCGGCTACTTCGACTTCGCGTTCGGCGACGCCAGCGTCGCCGAGGCGGCCCGCAATGGCGGGATCTCGCGCGTCGACTACGTCGACTACGAGTTCACCGCGGTGCTCGGCGTCTATTCGGAGATGAAGACGACGGTTCACGGCGAGTAGCCGCTGTCCCCTCACCGGAACGCCCTCGCACCTGATCGATGTCGGGCGGTGGTGACACGACTGCGTGGGGGGCGGTGCCGCGTCCGAGGGCGTCGCTGGCGGTGGAGGCTCCGCGCATGAGGCGGTCCAGGTCGGCGACGATGACGCCGTGGATGCCGGGGTCGCGGATGCGGCGCAGCAGCTCTCGGAAGCGCGGGTCATCGACGACGCGCGCGCCGCTGACGCCCTCGAACTCCAGCCACGCGACGATGGCCAGGTTATGGGCCTGGGCGATGCGCTCGCACTCCGCGCCGCTGGGCAGGAAGGCCGTGGCGGTCAGGCCCGGCCTGGGCGGCGCTGCTCACCCTCAGTAGGGCTATGGCGTTCATCGGCGAGCCCCGGCCAGGCGCTCCATCTTCCTGGCCTCGGCCAGGCCGGCCAGGCGCGCCAGGCGATGCTCGCGGCTCTCAGGGCCTTCTTCCTGATGGGGAAGCGGAAGCGGTCCAGCCAGGGAGAGTGGCCAGGGCGGCGGCCTGCTGCTGGCGGCGCTGGCGTAGCTGCAGGGCCGCATGGCGGGCGGCGCGCACAGCGGTGGCGAGGTCCTCGGAAAGGGCCATGCGATGGGGTAGCCCGGTCGGGCGGGCGGGTGACGCGACGCTGGAGCTGTTCGGGAACAGCTCGCTGGGTGGTGTGGTTCCAGCAGCTGGCTGAGAGGAGCTTGGCGGCTTGGACAGCTGCTGGAATGCACTTCAGGACCATTCTGTGACGACCATCACAGT
>Ga0335082_10000120_pt1 | contig 78940 bp, 73 predicted proteins | sample Lox_Sample_41_FD_206718 | JGI IMG/M metagenome (GOLD analysis project Ga0335082, IMG submission 206718) | Soil microbial communities from Loxahatchee National Wildlife Refuge, Florida, United States - Lox_Sample_4.1 | ecosystem: Environmental > Terrestrial > Soil > Wetlands | place: USA... | reverse complement strand
ACGCGGCGAGATCGGCGACCTGGCCGTCATCCGTGTTTGTCATATGACCCCCGGCCACATGCCCCTCGAAGGCCATGACCCCGAGGGCCCCCCCTTCCACGATTGCGGCATGCATTATGTCGACGTCGCCCGCTGGTACGCGCAAAGCGAATTTCAAACCTGGCATGCCCAGGGGCTCCGCATGTGGGACTACCGTGATCCCTGGTGGGTTCAGGTGCACGGCACTTTTGAAAATGGCGTTGTCTTCGACATCACCCAGGGCTTCACCTACGGCCATCTCGCCAAGAATCAGCCGCACAATTGTTACGTCGACGCCATCGGCACCAAAGGCGTGGCCCGCATGACTCACAATTTCGTCGACGCCACTATTGAACTTTTCGGCGTCGATCACACCATCCGCAAAACCGCTCCCTTTAACGACAAGAAGCTCGACGTCATGGTCGATGTCTTCGCCCGTTCCATCTTCGCGGGAAAGAACCTGGGCTTCCCCGAACCTCGCGACAGCGTCGTCGCTTCAGAAATCAGCTGGGCCATGCTCAACGACGCCATTGCCAACCAGCCCCCCGTCCGCGGCACCCTCGTCGAAATGTACGAGATCCTCGAGCGCCGCCGCACCCTCACCAACGGCTTTGGCCTCCCTGTCAAGAATTCCGACCTCGTCACTTCCGGATAGCCGGCGCGCTCGTGCCTCTCGCCGACTTCTCCGGCGTGTCTCTCTCCTTTTCACTTCGGTCACTCCCCGGGAAACTGTAAATTTACTGGAACTCTCAGCCCGCCTTACAGGTTTTCCTCGATACGTTTGTCCTTTGTTTCGCTTTACTGTGTCACTTGCCCATCCATCCAGTTTCAGTTTGTGTCTGACGGAAGGAGACACCATGAAATTTGCAAAAATCGCGGTCGCGTTGGGCATATTCCTGTTCGCCTTCGCGGGCGTGTCGCAGGCGCAGGATACGACCAGTAGTGGCAAATCCAAATCCGAGGTTCGCACCATCACCGGCTGCCTCGCCCCCGGCACTAGCTCCGGGAGTTATGTTCTCAATGGCAATGACGGCAGCACATGGGACCTCAAAAGCGACAAGGTCGCCCTCGCTGATCACGTTGGCCACACCGTTACGGTCAAGGGCACTGTTTCAAATACCACTTTGCACAACATGAAGGAAGAAGCCAAAGACACCGCCGCTTCTGCCGGAATGAAGAAGACCAATGACGAGCACGGCACTCTCGATGCCGCGTCGCTCAAGATGGTCAGCAAGTCTTGCAAGTAGTCTCTCCTCAGCTACCACTACACCCCGGGGAAGCGGATCCATTCCGCTTCCCCTCTTTATCTCCCTGCGCGCCCCGCTCTTGACTTTCCCTGCTGGCAATCCCAGTCTTGTTTAGCGCGATGTCGATCCGCGGAGCCCGCATGGCTTTTATTTCCGACGACTTCCTTTTGAACTCGCAAGCAGCTCAGCGCCTCTATCACGGTTTCGCCGAATCCGAACCTATTCTCGATTTTCACTCTCACCTTCCGCCTGCGGACATCGCTGCGGACCGCCAATTCCAGAATCTCTTTGAAATCTGGCTCGAAGGCGATCACTACAAGTGGCGCGCCATGCGCGCCAACGGCATCGCGGAACGCTTCTGCACCGGCGACGTTCCACCCTACGAGAAATTTCTCGCCTGGGCCCGCACCGTTCCTTTCACCCTACGTAATCCGCTCTATCACTGGACCCACCTCGAACTTCAGCGCTATTTCCGCATTGACGCTCTTCTCGACGAGGCCGCTGCCAAAACTATCTGGAACGAGGCGAATTCACAGCTGCAATCCGGGGCTCTCTCTGCGCGAAATATCCTCAAGAAGTTTCATGTTCGCGTTCTCTGCACCACCGATGACCCCTGCGACGACCTCTCTGCGCATCGTAAGATTGCTTCCGCCGATCCAGGTTTCCGCATCTGTCCCACTTTTCGGCCTGACGCTGCGCTTGCCCTTCACGCGCCCGTTGAATTTCGCGCTTGGCTCAGTCGCCTTGAAAAAGCCGGCAACACGCACATTTCCTCGTTTCAGGACTTCCTCGACGCACTCCGGCAACGTCACAATTTCTTCCATTCGCAGGGAGCCCGCCTCTCCGATCATGGTCTCGACAATTGCCCGGCCGCTTCGGGCACCCAACAGCAGGCTGCCGCCGCCTTTGACAAGGCGCGTTCCGGCTCCGTTCCGTCGCTCGACGAGCAGGACGCTTACGCATCTTTCCTCATGCTCTTCTTTGGCCATCTCGACGCGGAGAAGGGTTGGACAAAGCAATTGCATCTCGGCGCCTACCGCAACGCCAACACTCGCCGTCTCCGCGAACTTGGCCCCAACACAGGCTTCGACTCCATCGGCGATTCCATGCACGTAGCGCCGGTATGCCGCTATCTCGACCAGCTCGAACAGAACAACGCGCTTCCCAAAACCATCCTCTATAACTCCAATCCCGCCGACAATTACGCTTTCGCCACCGCCATTGGCAATTTCCAGAATGGCGAAATCGCCGGCAAGATCCAGTTCGGCAGCGGCTGGTGGTTTCTTGATCAGAAAGACGGCATTGAAGCGCAGCTCAATGCTCTCTCCAACGCCGGCTTGCTCTCCCGGTTTGTCGGCATGGTTACGGACTCCCGTTCCTTCATGTCCTTTCCGCGGCACGAGTATTTCCGTCGTGTTCTATGCAATTTGATCGGTGCAGAAATGGAAAACGGCGAACTCCCTAACGATGAAAAACTCTTGGGCGGTCTTGTTCGCCGCATCTGTTTCCAGAACGCCCGGGAACTCCTCGGGTTTTAGTCTCCCTGCCGCTTACCAGCTGTGCATCGTTCCGTCCAACTTGCGATTTATGGGCAAATAGGCCCGCTGGTACGGATACTTCGCGGCGAGTTCCTCGTTGATGTCCACGCCCAATCCGGGTGCTTCGCCCGGATGCATCATCCCCTCCGTGAACGTGTATGCGTGCGGAAAAACCTGGTCCGTCTCCGCCGAATGTCTCATGTACTCCTGAATCCCGAAATTATGCACGCTCAAATCGAAATGCAGCGCAGCCCCCATGCACACCGGACTCAGATCGGTCGCGCCATGCGATCCGGTACGTATTTGGTACATCTCCGCAAGGTTCGCGATCCTTCGTAAGTGCGAGATTCCTCCCGCATGCACCACCGTTGTGCGGATGTAGTCGATCAGCTGTTCTTGTATCAGTTGCTGGCAGTCGAAAATGCTGTTGAATACCTCTCCCACTGCCAGGGGAGTCGTCGTCTGTTGTCGGATCAACCGGAACCTCTCCTGCAGTTCGGCAGGCGTGGGATCTTCCATCCAGAACAGGTGGTACGGTTCGAGTTCCTTTCCGAGCCTTCCCGCTTCGTTCGGCGTCAACCGATGATGTACATCGTGCAGCAAGTGCACCTCCGGACCAAATTCCTTCCGCAATCGCGCAAACAGTTGGGGAACGAAATTCATGTACAGCTCCGAAGACCACAGGTTTTCCGGTGGCGCATTCTTTTCCGCTGGCTCGTAATACATCTTCCCGCGCCCCACACCGTATGTGCTTCCCAGGCCCGGGATGCCGCATTGCGCCCGAATCGCCTTATATCCCTGCGCAAGGTAGTTCTGTACGGCGCCCACTGCGTCTTCGATGTTCGCACCGCTCGCGTGTCCGTAAACAAGCACGGCGTCCCGCGATGCGCCGCCCAGTAATTGGTACACGGGCGCGCCCAGCGCTTTGCCCTTGATGTCCCACAATGCCGTATCCACCGCCGAGATCGCGGACATTGTCACCGGCCCGCGCCGCCAGTACGCACCTTTGTAAAGGTACTGCCAGATATCCTCGATCCGCCGCGCATCCCGTCCGATCAGCAGCGGGACTACGTGATCCGACAGGTAGCTTGCCACCGCCAGTTCCCGCCCATTGAGCGTCGCGTCGCCCAATCCGTATACGCCGTCTTCCGTCACGATCTTCAGCGTCACGAAATTCCGCCCTGGACTGCACACAATTACCTTCGCGTCGACGATCTTCATGTTCTCGCTGTCCTCAACTCTCGCTTGCCCGTCTGCTTCCCGGCCTTATGCTAACAGACCCTGTGCTCAATTCTTCCCGAACACCCGGTGCCTTAACTGCATCTCGTCACTCGTTCCGGCTGCCATTCGTTGTTATGATTCTCCTGCAACTTCTTCCCTTCAAGGATTCTTTTTCGATGAGCTATGCCAAGCTTGATCTCCATGCCCGCAATGCCGTCGTCATCGGCGGAACTTCCGGTATCGGTTTGACCATCGCCAAAGGCCTTGCGCAAGCCGGCGCCAACGTCATTGCCACTGGCCGCCGCGCCAGCCTCGTCGAGGCTGCTGCCGGCGAGATTCGCGGAATCGGCCGCGCGTCGCTGGCCATCCCGTGCGACGTTGCGGATTCGGCCAGCATCGATGCCGTCCTTCAGGGCGCTCTTCGCGAATGGGGCGCCGTCGACATCCTCGTCAACTGTGCCGGTGTCACTAAACGCACTCCCACTCTCGATGTCCCCGCCACCGACTGGAACTACATTCTCGACACCAATCTCAATGGCACGCTCCGCGCCTGCCAGATTTTCGGTCGCCATATGGTCGACCGCAAATATGGCCGCATCATCAATATCGGCTCCATCGCTTCTATCCTGGCTCTCTATGAAGTCGCCGCTTACACCGCCAGCAAAGCCGCCGTCGCCGGTCTGACCAAGTCCCTCGCCATCGAATGGGCTCGCCATGGCGTGTGCGTCAACGCCATTCTCCCAGGAGTCTTCCGCACCGACATCAACGCCAAGCTTCTCGACGGCACCGCCCGCGGTTCCGAATTTCTTCTCCGTACTCCCATGGGACGCTTCGGCCAACTCGAAGAACTCGTCGGCGCCGCCGTCTTTCTCGCTTCCGAAGCTGCCAGCTTCGTCACTGGCCATTTGCTTGCCGTTGACGGCGGCATTCTCGCCAGCGGAGTGAATCAGTGAACTCCTTCACCAATCTCCTCTGAGGTCATCGCGTGAAACGCTTCCGCTGGGTCATCTGCGCCATGCTTTTGCTCGGCATGACGAAAAACTATATGGACCGCCAGGTCATCGGCATCCTCAAGACGACTCTGCAACAGCATTTCGCGTGGTCTGAAATCGACTACGGCAATCTCGTGGTCGCTTTTCAGGCTTCCTATGCACTCGGACTCCTTCTCGTCGGCCGCGCCATCGACAGGCTCGGCACGCGCCTCGGCTATGCCCTCGCCATGACCGTCTGGAGCATCGCTTCCATCAGCCAGGGCTTCATGAATTCCCTTTCCGGCTTCCTCGCTGGCCGCTTTGCTCTTGGTTTCGGCGAATCCGGCGTCTTCCCTGCTTCCGTCAAAAGCATCGCCGAGTGGTTCCCGAAGAAGGAACGGGCGCTTGCTATGGGCATCGCCAACGCCGGAACTAATCTCGGCGCGATCCTCACTCCGCTCCTCGTACCCTGGATCACCTTCCATTGGGGCTGGCGCTGGGCTTTCTTCTCCATTGGCAGCGTCGGATTCCTCTGGCTGATTCTTTGGCTGTGGATGTACCGCTTGCCGGAACATCACCCGTTCTGTTCGAAACAAGAACTCGCTTACATTTGCAGCGATCCTCCGGATGCCCAGCACAAGCTCGGCTTCCTTTCTGTTGTTCGCTTTCCCCAAGCTTGGGCCGTCGCTCTCGCCAAGTTCGTCACCGATCCTATTTGGTGGTTCCTGCTCTTCTGGGTGCCGGATTTTCTGCAGCGCCGCCACGGTTTGTCACTCCTGCAGATCGGCCTCCCTCTCGTCGTCATCTATCTGATGGCCGACGCCGGTAGTGTCTTCGGGGGTTGGCTTTCGTCTGCCCTCATTCGTCGCGGCAAAACCGTGAATTTCGCCAGAAAACTTACCCTGCTCCTTTGCGCTCTCACCGTAATTCCTGTCGTTTTCGCGCCAAGCGTCACTTCCACCGCCAGCGCTGTCTTGCTCATCGGCCTTGCCGCAGCTGCACACCAGGGCTTCTCCGCCAACATCTACACGCTGTCCTCCGACATGTTTCCCAAAAACGCGGTGGCCTCTGTCGTGGGTTTCAGTGGAATGGCCGGCGCCGTCGGCGGCCTCGTCATCGCCAAAGTTGTCTCCTACTCGCTTCAGTGGACAGGTAGTTATTCGATTCCGTTTTTCTTGGCGGGCTCTGCTTATCTCCTCGCGCTCCTGCTGATCCAATTGTTGGCTCCGGCACTCAGGCCGGTCTCCGCCGGTGACAGCTCCCCACGAAATGCTGTGTAGTCACTCGCTTGCAAGGCTGTTGAAAACCAGAACTCTTTCGCTTCACTTTCGCCTCCCTTTCCAGTAAAGTAGTCGTTCCGTTTCATCTCCCTATCGGAGTCGCCATGAACGCTCTTTGGATCGCTGCCGCTCTTTTTGGCTTGATCCTCATCGGTCTTGTCGTCTGGGTTCTTGTTCAGAACACCCAGGACCAGAAAAAGAACGAAGCTCTCGAAGCGCAAATGAACGAGTTGCGCCGCGACCTGCTCGGCCTTTCCAATTCCCAGGCGCAATCTTCGGCCACCATGCAGACCATTGCCTCTACCGTCGCTGCCCGCCTCGAATCTGTCACTGCGGCCGTCCAGCAGGGTGCCAGAGACTCCGCCGAGATAACTTCGAAGATCACATCGCAGGCGCAGGCCGCTATGTCCACCGAACTCAAAAACACCCGCGAACAGATCAACGAGATCCAGAAGCAGCTTGGACAGGTCCAGGAAGCCGGCCATCTCATGCACGAGAGCGCTTCCAAGCTCGAGAATATTCTTGGTGGCACGAAATCCCGCGGCAGTTTTGGCGAGACCACCCTCGAACGCCTTCTCGAAGATTGCCTCCCCCCTTCGCAGTACTCCACTCAGTATCGCTTCCGCAGCGGCGAAGCCGTCGACGCTATCGTCCGCCTTCGCGACAAGAAAATCCTCGCCATCGACTCCAAATTCCCGCTCGACGCCTTCCAGCGCCTCGACGCCGAAGGCGACCAGGCGCGCAAGGATTTTGTCAACGCCATCAAGGTCCACGCCGATTCCATCGCCAAGAAATACATCGTTCCCGACGAACACACCCTCGACCTCGCCCTCATGTTCGTTCCCAGCGAGTCGGTTTACTACGAACTCTTGCGCAGCTCCGACGCTCGCGGTATCGCCGCCGACGCCTATTGCCGCGACCGCAAGATCGTTCCTGTCTCTCCTAATACCCTCTACGCGCACCTCTCCGTCATCGCTATGGGCCTGCGCGGGATGCAAATCGAGGAAAACGCCAAACGCCTGGCCGCCAATCTCGCCGGCTTGCGCAAGCAGGTCGATCAGTTTTCAGAGAGTTTCGAAAAGATTGGCACGCATCTCAAGAACGCCGGCCTCAGCTACGCCGAAGCCGACAAGCGCCTCGATAAGGCCTCCAACTCGCTCGACAACCTGCTCGACAATCGCGATGCCGAGGGCTTCATCGACGACCGTCAGGGCACCCTCGCCCTTCCCCCCGCTAATACCAACTCCGCCAAAAAATCCGCCTGATGGCCGCTTGACTGCCCCACCCTTTCTCCCTCAAGCCGGCCCTCTTATCTCTCTGTTGTCGCTCTTGGTTCTCCCAGCGGCGCCACCAATCGCACCGAAATCGTGAAATTCCCCCGCGTTTTCCCCACTAATTCGAATTTCGCCACGTTCTCTGCCCCACCGCTCGACATGGCCCGCACCACCCCTCCCCCCACCAGCTCCGCCACCTCCCCCGCCATGTTCCGCGCTTCCAGGTTGATCTTCGCCGTGCTTCCCTTCACCCGCACCGCAAGCGTCCGGTGTTCACCGGGCGTCATCGGCTCGCTGCTCGCCTGCAACTCCAGATTCACGAATACGATGGTGAACGGAGCGGCCGACTTCGGTCCGCAGCTCACCTGCACCCGCGCGGGCCCTGGCTCGATTCCTTCCGGCGGCAGCACGATCAGACTGCCCGGCGAAGACGCGAGCACTAGCGCCGGAGCGCCCCCAATCGACACACGATTCGCGTCGGCGTCTCCACAAAAACCATGCCCTCCCAATTCGAAACGGTCGCTCAAGCTTGCCACCCTTGGGGCGGCAGTCACCTCTTCGCTCGCCGACGGTATCTCCGCCGGGGTCACGATCGTGCTGTTCGCCCTCCCCCCCCTCCCCACGATCCCTGCCGAGATCGTCCCCGGGTTGAGTGGCGCGACAAAGCGTGCCCGCCCCGTCGTGTCCGTCGTCACTTTCTCCCCATACGAGAACGCCACACTCACTCCTGGCGTCAGCCGTCCGTTGGCGTCCAACACCGCCAGCGTCGCTCGTTCCCCGATGACCAGTTTCCGGGGCATCAGCAGGATCCGCGCGCCGGTCGCTGGTGGAGCTTGCTGACCGGGGCACACCCCTGCCCCCAATAGCAGCATTCCCAGTAAGATCCACATTCTTGTAGGCGTGGTTCTGTCGCGGCGTGGACGAGGGCTCACAGGGGAATTGTAGTGGACTTTCACCTCACACAGAAGCCACCTTGCGCCGGCGCTCACACTCCTCGGTGCTTCCGCTCCACTCCGCTCGCCCCCCGCCACTGTGGCTTTTTCCTCGTTTCTTGTATCCTTGTCCACCTGTCCGGTCGGACAGCCTTTTCTGGGGGCGGTTAATCACTTGGGCGCAAAGCCTTTCACAGCGCACAGGCGTCTGCTAGCGTGGATAAGAAGTGGTCGGAACTGGTGTCCGCGCCAGGGGTGTCGCGCGTGCTCACGAAAAGCTTGGAAGGAGACGTCGTGCAGATCGTCAGCGGTGGTGTGACCGACGTAGGGCGCGTCCGGACCAACAACGAGGACTCCTTCAAAATCCTCGAGCCTCTGAATCTCTTCATCTTATCTGACGGCATGGGCGGCGAAGCGCATGGCGAAATTGCCAGTTCCATGGCGGTTGAGACCATTGCCAAGTATTGTGCCGAAAAGGACGAATCCACCGACGAGACAGGCGTTACCCTGCACGGTACCGAATCGGATCACTGGTCAGCCGAAACCAAGCGCCTCCGCAACGCCGTCTTCCAGGCCAATTTCAATATCTACCAGTCCGCCCAGAAGCATCCCGAACAGCGCGGCATGGGTGCCACGCTCACCTCTGGCTGGATCAATGGCACCAGGCTCAGCATCGCTCATGTTGGTGACAGCCGCGCCTATCTCCTCCGCACCGGCAGCCTGCAGCAGCTCACTAACGACCATTCTCTGGTCGCCGAACAGGTCCGTCGCGGCATCCTGACCCCGCAACAGGCGGAAGAGAGTGAAATGCAAAGCGTTCTCCTTCGCGCGCTAGGTGCCCATCCCGAAGTCGACGTCGACTCCGAAGAGATCGAACTTATGCCGCGCGACGTCCTCCTTTTCTGTTCCGACGGCCTGACCCGTATGGTCACCGAACCCGAAATTGCCGGCTGCCTTCAGGCCGAAACTGTTCCCATGGCTGCTGCTCAGAAACTTGTCGACTTGGCCAACGACCGCGGTGGTCTCGACAATGTCACCGTCATCGTTGCACGCATCGAGGACGAATCGAAGGGTTGGTTCTCCTGGTTGCGCAGGGACTCCGGTAAGAAATCGTAGAACTTCCCAGGGAGGAATTCTTCATGGCGAAGCTCAGTTTGATGTTCGAAAACAAGGTGATGAAGGAAGTTCCGATCGGCACCCGCCCGATTACCATCGGCCGCTCTCCCGACAACGATCTGCCGGTCGATAATCTCGCGGTGTCCAATCACCACGCTCGCGTCTACTACGAGGGCAATCGCCTGGTTGTCGAAGACCTCGACAGCCTGAATGGCACCTTTGTCAACGATCTTCGCGTCGAACGCGCCACTCTCCACGACGGCGACTCCATCTGGATCGGCAAACATTACATCAAAGTCGACGCCACCGCCGACACGGCGGTTCCCTTCGACACCGGTCGCAAGGCCGCCGCTCCCAAGATCAATGAAACCATGGTCCTCGACACCAAGATTCGCCGCGACATGCTCCAGCAAGCCGCTGCCATGGGTGAGCGCTCGCAGTTTTCTCCCGGCCGCCTCAAGATGCCTACGCTCGTCGTCCTGGGTGGTCGTGTCGATCAGAAAGAATACCTGCTCACCAACAAGCTCACTGTGATTGGCAAGTCTCCCATGGCCACGGTTCGCCTCAAGGGTTGGTTCAAGCCCAAAGTCGCCGCGCAGATTAATCAGCGGGACGACGGCTACTACCTGGGAACTGGCGCCAAGATCCCCACCGTCAATGGCAACCCAATTCAGGGGCCTGTCCGCTTGAACGACGGTGACCTCATTGAGGTCTGCGGCATCCGGATGAACTTCATCTTCCGCGAATAGCGTCGCTCCTCATGGCCATTGCTCCCCAAGATGGCGCTCCTGGCGGCTCTTTGCGCATCCGTGCTCTGCTTTCGGAATGGTGGCGCCACCGGGTCTCTTTTCTCATCAGTCTCGGTATTACTTTCGCTGCTCTCGCGATCTACCTCTTCACTTTCCTTGGCGACCACAGCACCACGCTCTTTGACTTCCTCAAACGCTTCGAATACAACACCCTCGACACCCGCTTCCGCTATCGCCCGGCGCACGATACTCCGCCCGACCCCCGTATCGTCGTGGTTGCCGTCGATCAACGTTCCCAGGAAATTCTCGGCAAGTGGCCTTTTCCCCGCACGTATTTCGGCCAGATGCTCGACGCGCTCCACGACGACGGGGCCCGCGTGGCGGCCTTCGACATCACCTTCGACAAACCCGACCAGACAGCTGCTCCTGTCCGAGCTCTCTGGGCCAGGCTCGAACAGGAAAAACGGGAGGGCCATCCTCCCGATCCCAAGCTTGCGGCTCACGTAGCCGAACTCGCTCGTGAATTCGACTACGACGCTCAATTCGCTGCCTCGCTTCGGCGGTTCGGTCCGGTCGTCCTTGGCAATTTCTACTTGCAGCCACAGGAAGTTCACGGCATTGACGGCGCCGTCCTCGATAAGTACGCCGAAATGGTCCAGTGGTACGCCTTGAATCGTGCTCCGCTCAATCCCGCCTCAGGCAAAGCCGACTTTGCCGCGCTTCTCAACAGCTACGAATACGAAGGCACGCTCTACACCGCCACCATAGCCAACATTTCGCAACTCGCGCCGCCGGAAAATGACGATCGCACTTCGATCGGCTTCTTCAACATTACCTCCGACGCTGACGGCGTTCTTCGCCGCTCTCTCCTCGTTCTGCCCTTCGGCCGTTCTGCCAATCCCGATGACATTGACCTCTATGGATCATTGGAAGTCCAGACGCTCCGCGCTTATTTCGGGTTGAAGACGGAACAAGTGACGGTAAAGTACGGCCCAGCCGGCATCGCCAGTATTCAGTTCGCCGACAAACTCGCCGTTCATCCCGACTATCTGGGCCGCCTTTTCATAAACTATCGCGGCCCCCGCGGCACTTATCCCTACTATTCGCTTGCCGATGTCGTGCAGCACAAGTTCGCCCCCGGCACATTCAAGGGCAAGATCGTCCTCGTCGGCGCTTCCGCCACCGGCATCGGCGACCTGCGCACTCCTCCCTATGGCGGCATCGACTATCCCGGCCTCGAAGTTCACGCCAACGTCATCGACAACATGCTCAACAACGGTTTCCTGATCCACGGGCCGCATCAAGTCCTTTTTGACCTGATTCTTATTTTTGTCCTCGGCTTGCCTCTCGGTTTCGCCCTTGCGCTCGTCTCTCCGCGCTGGATGTGGTTCGGCCTCGCCCTTTTGCTTCCCTTCACCGCGTTGATCTACATTGCATTCCTGCAGGGTTACTGGCTCAACTTCACCATGCCTGCCGGGACCCTCACTGCCAACGTCATGGCCGTCTCGCTCTACCGGGCTCTTGTCGAGGAGAAGGAGAAACGGAAAGTCCGCAGTGCATTTGGCCAGTACCTCAGCCCCGAAGTAATTCGTCGCCTGCTTCTCAACCCTAAACTGGTCGACCCGCGAAAAACGGAAATCACGGTCATGTTCAGTGATATCCGCGGCTTCACCACCATTTCCGAAAAACTTGACGCTCAGGAACTTGCGCTCTTTCTGAATGGCTATCTCTCCGACATGACCCGCATCGTCTTCGACACCGCGGGCACCTTGGACAAATATATCGGTGACGCCGTCATGGCTTTCTGGGGCGCTCCCTACGAGGACGAGTCCCACGCAATCCAAGCGTGCACTGCGGCCATCCAGATGATGAAACGCGTTCGCGAGCTGCAACAGCTGTGGGCGGCTGAAGGCAAGCCCGCTCTCGATATCGGCATCGGCCTTAATTCCGGAGTTGCTAGCGTTGGTAACATGGGTTCTCTCCTCCGCTACGGCTACACCGCGCTCGGCGACTCCGTCAATCTCTCGTCCCGCCTCGAGGGACTGAACAAGGAATACGGCACGCACATCATCGCGAATGAATCCACCTTCTTCGCCGCGCAGAACGCGGGCTTCCTCTTTCGTGAGCTCGACCTCATCCGTGTCAAAGGCAAGCTCCAGCCCGTCACCATCTACGAACTCTTCGGCCACCGCCTCGACCTCCAGCAGGCGGGTGTTCTCGCGCACGCCGAATCCCGTATTGCTCAATTTGAAGAAGCTCGACGCCTCTACCGCTCTAGGCGTTGGGCCGACGCGCAGCGCGCCTTCCAGGCTGTTCTCGACCGCTGGGCCGATGATGGCCCTTCGATTGTCTATTTGAAGCGCTGTCAGGATTATCTCGAGAACGAGCCAGTCCCCGAATGGGATGGCGTGTTCACCATGACCCACAAATAGCGGCACCCGCGAACGACCTTAGTTCTTCTGCACAATTCCCGTCACGCCGGCCACGAACAACGTCGCCAGGATCCATCCCAACAGCACCTGCAGCCATTGAAAGCCAAACAGCAGCCGCGGCGAGTTGAACGCCGGAACGTCTCCCGGACGATTCGGATCGGGTTGCCAGTTGTCGATCTGCCCCAGCTTCACCAGTGGCACCGAATTCTCGATCGAATATACCAGCGGGCTCAGCGGCGCATAGTGAGCCGGCGCGCGACCGTTCGCCTTGTAGAACTCATAGGCCCTCTGCTCCTTGGGCACAAGTGCTCCGGCGGACTTCGCGCCAAAAAAGATGCCCCACCCTATCATCACCAGTAGGACCAGCCCCGCCAGGGCTCGTAACGGATAATATCCGTAGCCCACCACCCATTTCAGCGGCAACCGGAGCAACCCAGCCGGAAACGGGTGCTCTTCTTTCCATAGGCGATCTTCCATCGTGAAGAGCACCCGCACCGCTCCGCGGTCGACCCCGGCGTTCCGCATCACTTTCGCCAATTGCCGGTAGGGTCCCGGAGTGAACGGCTGCTGCAGCTCCAGCCAAGCCAGTCGGCCCTTCGTGTCCGTCGATCTCGACATCACGTAGTCGTATGCGAACCCATCCAGTGTCAGCTTGCCTCGTGGCGGCCAGCTCGCTTTGTCATCCTGGATCGCTCCTGCCGCGGAGTGGCTAAGGTTCAATGAAGCGCGCTCTGGATTCTTCACGCCCGTCCATTCTACGGTGCCCTTGGTCACGGCTCCGGACAGGCTCACTTCCCCTTCCGCCGTGAATCCGTTCCTTAACAGGATGTCTCCCAGCACGCTGATCCGATCGGCGTTCAGTGCTTTGCCGCTTGCATTCTTGAACACTCCTCCGTCGCACTCCAGGTTGTCTCCCACTTGTGCGCTCAACAGATTCACTTCGCCATCCGCCACGAAACCGTTGCGCATGAACAAAAACCCGCGCACATTGATACTGTCTCCATTCAGCGCTGTCCCGCCGGGATTCTTGAATGTGCCCGCGTCGCAAGCAAGGTTGTTTCCAATCTGGGCGCCCAACAGGTGCACTTCTCCGTCCGCCGTAAATCCCGCGTGTAACAATAAATTCCCCTTCACGTTGATCCGGTCGGCATTCAGCGCCAATCCTGATCCTTTCTTGAACTTGCCACCATTACATTCCAGGTTCCCACCCACTTGCACTCCGAGAAGCCGGACTTCGCCCTCCGCGGAAAATCCATCCCGCAAAAACACGCTTCCCTGGACGCTCGCGCGATCCGCGCTGAACGCAATTCCTGTCGCGTTCAGAAATGCTCCGTCATTGCATTCCAGGTTTCCGCCGATTTCCGCGCCCACGAGCCGTACTTCCCCTTCCGCCAGGAATGCATTCCTCAGGAACACGCTTCCCCGGACGCGAATACGGTCGGCCCGCAGCGCTTTCCCTGGAAAATTCCGGAATCGCCCGGCACCGCAGTCGAGGTTATTGCCGATCCGTGCACCCACCAGTTGCACTTCCCCTTCCGCGCAAAAACCGTTGCCCAGCGCGATCGATCCCTTCACCTTGGCGCACTCCGCATTAATCGTGCGGACCCAGCTCCCATTCAGGCTGATTGTCGGAATTCGCAGGAAACGTAACCGGACCTCTTCCTTTAGACTGCAGCAATTCAGCGCAACCGGGAATCGTATCCTCACAAACGACAAGTCCAGCGCGCCTTCTATTCTGGCTCCATGAATCTGCACGCCTCGCGGGTCGATGTATTCCCGCGCATCCCGGTCAAAGCAAAGCCACCGGATCAGCGACGCCCGTACCGTGCGCTCTGCCCCCCAGGTGTTTGCTTTACCTGCATCGTTGCCCGGATCGAAGTCCTTTTGGCCTGGCCCGCACCACGCCACCTCGCCCGCCGGTGCGGCCCGCAGTACTTTCACTTCCGCGTCGGACAGAGCCTGGAATCGCCCTTCCGCTAGGTGAATCAGTTCTTCGGATTTGTTTACGGAGCTCGGAATCGGCATGGGATCGTTGAATCTACAGCCTTATACCACGGCGACAAATGGCGCTCCAAGTTGCACTTATCTCGCTTTGGTCGCGCTACATTAGCCAGACTAATGCCCTCCATCAGAAGTGTCCCCTAATGTACCTACTTGGGCCACTTTCGTAGTCTAATATCTGAACTCAACTCGGATGATACTGCGCATCGCGGATGGCCCGCCTTGCGCTTTCCGGACAACAAGGTAACGATCGCTTTCTATGTGGATTGTTCGACTCGCTCTTTCCAGGCCTTACACGTTTATCGTGATGGCTCTGGTTATCGTTCTTCTCACCTTCGTCGTGGTGCCGCGCACACCCACCGACATCTTCCCGGACATCAATATCCCGGTCATCTCCTTGGTCTGGACCTACAACGGCCTGCAGCCTCAAGAGATGGAGCGGCGCATCACCACGAATGTGGAGCGCGGCGTCAGCACTCTCGTCAGTGACGTGGAACATACTGAATCTCAGTCTCTCAATGGCATTGCCATCATCAAGATCTTCTTCCATCCCAACGCCAACATTCAGACCGCACTCGCGCAGACGGCCGCTATCTCACAGACCTTTCTTCGGTTTCTGCCGCCCGGAACCACTCCGCCCCTGGTGATCATCTATTCCGCTTCGACGGTTCCCGTCTTGCAGATCGGCCTAACGAGCGATCGTCTGAGCGAGCAGCAGCTTTTCGACTACGGCAACAATTTCATTCGCACTCAGCTCGCCACGGTTCAAGGCGCCTCCATGCCCTTCCCGTATGGTGGCAAGCAGCGCCTCGTCTCCGTCGATATTGATTATCCCGCCTTGCAGGCACGCGGGCTCTCGGCCGTCGATATCGTCAGCGCCGTCAATGCGCAAAACCTCATCCTCCCTACGGGCACCGCGAAGCTCGGCACCTTGGAATACAACGTCGAGCTCAACGCTAGCCCGCTTGTCGTCGCTCAGCTAAACGATTTGCCCGTCAAAACCGTCGAAGGTTCCACCGTCTATATGCGCGACGTCGCTCACGTTCGCGACGGTTTCTCTCCCCAAACCAACGTCGTCCTCACGAACGGCCAGCGCGGCGTGCTCATGAGCGTTTACAAGACCGGCAATGCGTCCACTCTCTCTATCGTCGACCGCGTGAAGCAGAACCTCCAGGATCTCCAGTCCTCCCTGCCAGAAGGCCTGAAAGTCACGACGTTCTTCGATCAATCTCTGTTCGTCCGCGCCGCGATTCAGGGAGTGCTACGCGAAGCACTCATCGCTGCTTGTCTCACGGCTATCATGATTCTCCTCTTCCTCGGCAACTGGAAGAGTACTCTGATCATCGCGATCTCCATTCCTCTCTCTATCCTCGTCAGCATCTTGTGCCTCAGCGCGCTCGGCGAAACTATCAACATCATGACCCTCGGCGGTCTCGCCCTGGCCGTCGGGATTCTCGTGGACGACGCCACCGTCGAAATCGAAAACATCAATCGTAACCTTGCTATGGGCAAGGAAACTGTTCAGGCCATCCTCGACGGTGCTCAGCAGATCGCCCTGCCCGCCTTCGTGTCCACTCTTTGCATCTGTATCGTCTTCATTCCCATGTTCCTGCTCTCCGGCGTCGCCCGCTACCTCTTCGTTCCTCTCGCCGAAGCGGTCATCTTCGCCATGCTCGCCTCTTATATGTGGTCCCGCACCATTGTGCCCACCATGGCGATGTATCTCCTCAGCGCTGAAGACGAGTACCGCGCCGACGAGCATGTCGGCGAAAAGATGGGCTTTTTCCGCCGGTACCAGCAGTCCTTCGAGCACGCCTTCGAACGGCTCCGCGAAGGCTACCGCAACGCCCTCACCGGTGCTCTCCGCCACTCCCGGCTTTTCGCCGCCTGCTTCCTCGTGTTCTGCCTTCTCTCGGCAGGACTCAATTTCTTTCTGGGCCGCGACTTCTTCCCCAGCGTTGATGCCGGCCAGATTCGCCTTCACATGCGCGCTCGCACCGGTCTCCGCATCGAAGAGTCCGCGCGTCTTGCTGACCAGATCAATTCCGTGATCCGCCAGACGATCCCTGAGCGCGACTTGCAGACCTTGCTCGACAACATCGGCCTTCCCTACTCCGGCATCAACCTCACTTACTCCAACTCCGGTACCATCGGCACCGCCGACGGCGAGATCCTCGTTCAGCTCAAACCGGATCCCAGCCGGCCTACCGCCTACTACGTCAACGAACTTCGCCGCAAGCTCCCCAGGGAATTCCCGGGCGTCCAGTTCTTCTTTCAACCCGCCGACATTGTCACCCAGATCCTCAACTTCGGCACCCCCGCTCCCATCGACGTGCAGATCACCGGCATGAACCAGCCCGCCAACTACGCCGTCGGCGTCAAGCTCGCCAATCAGATCCGCCACATTCCCGGCGCCGTGGACGTCCACGTCCAGCAGGCCTTCGACTCCCCGACCCTCTACATGGACATCGACCGCACGCGCGCCCAGTATGTCGGCCTGCAAGCTCGCGATATTGCCCAGAACGTTCTTGTTGCGCTCTCTTCCAGCTTCCAGACTTCGCCGAATTTCTGGCTCGATCCCCGCAACGGCGTCAGCTATCAGGTCGCCGTTCAGGCTCCCCAATACCGCATCGACACGTTCCAGGCGCTGCAAAACACGCCGGTCACTTCGCCCGCCCATGGCGTTCCTTCTCAGATTCTCGGCAATCTCGTCTCCACCAGCACCGTGGCTCGTCCGGCGTCCGTCTCGCATTACGACGCGCAGCCCATGATTAACGTCTACGCTTCCATCTCCGGTAATGACCTCGGTTCCGTTTCTAGCCAGGTCATCAAACTTGTCAACGATATCCAGAAAGATCTCCCGCGAGGCTCGCACACCGTGATTCGCGGTCAGGTCCAGACCATGAACAGCTCTTTCGTCGGTTTGGGCATTGGTTTGGTGGGAGCGATTATCCTTGCTTATCTCTTGATCGTTGTGAACTTCCAGTCCTGGCTTGACCCTTTCATCATCATCACCGCACTCCCCGGCGCATTGGCCGGCATCTGCTGGATGCTCCTTTTCACCCACACGACGTTGAACGTTCCCTCCCTCACCGGCGCTATCATGTGCATGGGAGTGGCCACGGCCAACAGCATTCTCATGGTCTCTTTCGCGCGCGAACAGCTGAATGAAGGCAAGAGTGCCTTTGACGCCGCTCTCGAAGCAGGCTTCGTCCGTATGCGGCCCGTTATCATGACCGCTCTCGCCATGATCATCGGCATGGTGCCGATGGCCATTGGCCTCGGCGAAGGTGGCGAACAGAACGCCCCTCTCGGCCGCGCTGTTATCGGTGGCCTCCTCTTTGCCACCGTCGCAACGCTATTCTTCGTCCCTTGCGTGTTTTCCATTATTCACGGACGTCTGGAACGCAAGCGCTATCGGGCCCTGAACGCCTGACTTGAGATTCGAACTATGCGGAGTGCTCGAACATGACTGAAGTTCCTCACAAAGACGCGGTGCCCGGACAGCAGCCCCATTCGGGCAAGTCCCTTTTCGTTATCTTTTTTGCCGTCGTCGCTGTCCTTGTGGTTGCCGGCGCGATTCTGCTCTTCGCGCGTCGCGGCGAATATCGCACCCTCGCCGACAACACCGAAGCGCTCGCCGTTCCCACAGTGGCCATCATTCATCCCATCGCCGCTCCCGGAGACGAGAATCTCGTCCTGCCCGGCACCCTTCAGGCCTACGTCGAATCGCCCATCTATGCGCGCACCAATGGCTACCTGAAAAAGTGGTATCACGACATCGGTAGCCGCGTGAACAAAGGCGACCTGCTGGCCGATATCGACACGCCCGAAGTCGATCAGGAACTCTCCCAATCCCGCGCGGATCTCAACACATCTCGCGCCAATGCCAATCTTTCTCAGATCACCGCTACCCGCTACACCGAACTGCTCAAGACTGACGGCGTTTCCAAACAGGAAGTGGACAACGCCACTGGCGACCTCGAAGCCAAGCGCGCTATCGTTCAATCCGGCGAAGCCAACGTTCGCCGCCTCGAGGAGCTCGAGTCCTTCAAGCACATCTACGCTCCCTTCAGTGGCGTCATCACTCGCCGCAACGTCGACATCGGCACTCTCATCAACGCCGGCAATACCGGCGCTTCCCAACAGCTCTTTTTTCTCGCCCAGACCGATCCCATTCGCGTCTTCGTCAACGTTCCGGAAGCTTACGCCTCCTCGATCCGCGCGGGACTTGGCGCATACCTCGAGCTCACGCAATATCCCGGTCAGAAATTCCAGGGCAAGGTCGTTCGCACCGCGGAATCCATCGACCTCGCAACCCGTACCCTGCTCACCGAAGTCGATGTCCCCAACAAACAGGGGCTTCTTCTCCCCGGCGGCTTTGCCCAGGTGCATCTCGAGGTCAGGGCCATTGGGCAGCCCATGCAGGTGCCCGTCAATGCCCTGCTCTTCCGCTCGGAAGGTCTTCGCGCTGTCCTCATCACTCCGGACCACAAGACCAAACTCCAGCAAATCGTTATTGGCCGTGACTACGGCAACACACTCGAGGTCCTCACTGGCCTGAAAGCGGATGACTGGATTGTTCTCAACCCGGCCGATTCTCTCGAGGACAATCAGAAAGTCAACGTCAAGCAGGTCAACAATCCCATCACTCAGCCTGCCGCCGGGGCCGCTCCTCAGCCGGCGCACTCCTCTGCGTCTCAGGAGAAAAAGCCCTGATGTCGTTTTCTGTAATCTCTTTGCGCGCGTTCACAAACTCGTCCCTGTGTGCGCTTGCGTTCCTCCTTGCCGGTTGTACGGTTGGCCCCAACTACAAGCGCCCTGCCGCCCCAGTCCCCGCTAAGTGGGACGTCGCGGAACCTTGGCGAGAGGCTGCCCCGAAAGATTCCGTCCCGAAAACCGAGTGGTGGGCTCTCTTCCACGACGACGATCTCAATTTGCTCGAAACTCAACTGCTCGTCGCCAACCAGACCCTCGCCGCTTCCATCGCTTCTCTCGAACAGGCGCGCGCTGCCGCTCAGGTCCAGAACGCCACTCTCTTCCCCACTGTCGGCGTGGGTGCGACCGCCGGAGGCCAGCGCTATTCCGGTAATCGTGCTACCGGTTCCAACATCCCGCTCACCGGCCCGGTCACTCAAGGCAGTTTCACCATTCCTTTCAGCGTCAGCTACGAAGTCGACCTTGTCGGTAAGCGTCGTCGCACCATCGAGGCCGCTCAGGCTGCCTATCAGGCCAACGCCGCCGACCTCGAGAATGTCCGCCTCCTTCTCACCGCTGAGCTCGCTGCCGACTACTTCACCCTCCGCCAGCTCGACACTGAAATCGCTCTTCTGAATCGCACGGTGCAGGCGCTGCAAAAAGGCCTCGATCTGGTCAACTCCCGTCACGCCGGCGGCCTTGCCTCCGGCCTCGACGTCGCTCAGGAAGAAACTCTTCTCAACACCACGCGCACACAGGCTACCCTTCTTCGTCAGCAGCGCAAACAGTTCGAAGACGCCATCGCTGTTCTTGTCGGCAAGCCTGCTCCCGACTTTCATCTTGCCTCTCGCGAACTCAACGCGGAGCCTCCCAACATCGGCACGACCATTCCCTCCGACGTCCTCGAGCGCCGCCCAGACATCGCCGAAGCCGAACGCCGTATGGCTGTCGCCAATGCGCAGATCGGCGTTGCCAAAGCCGCCTACTATCCCTCGCTCGTCCTCTTCGGGCAGGGTGGATGGAATTCCGCCGACATCTCCAAGCTCTTCAATGCCTCCAGCGCCTTCTGGGCCGTCGGTGCCGACCTCGCGCAGAACATCTTCAGCGGCGGCGCCGTCCGCTCGGGGGTGCAGTTCTCCGAAGCTGGTTACACCGGCTCCATCGCTCAATACCGCGGCACCGTCCTCAATGCTTTCCGCGAAGTGCAGGATAACGTTACCGGCCTGGAAGTGCTCGAATCCGCCCGCCAATCGCAGGCCGATGCTGTCGCTTCCGCGCGCCGACAGCTCGACCTCGCCAACTCCCGCTATGTCGGCGGGCTGGTCAGTTACCTCGATGTTGTCAGCGCACAGCAGAACCTTCTCAATAATGAACAGCAAGCGGCCATCATCCAGGGCCAGCGCCTTGTCACCTCCGTCCTCCTCGTAAAGGCCCTCGGCGGCGGCTGGGACGCCACCAGCCTGAACGCGGTTCAAGTCAAACCCAAGCTTAAGGACCTCGTCACGCCGTAATACTCTCTTTTCGCTCGTTACCAGCACTTTCAGCGTGAGAAACGCCTCATCCTGAAGGGCCCGCCCCGGCGGCCACGAAGTCTCAACTTTTGCGTTTCGCTACAAATCTCGCCGGCATCCGGCCTGGTCGGCCATAGCCGTCAGAAGATTCCTCTCAAACTACGAAGATTTTCGTTGACACTACGAATCTCTTCGTAGTAGCCTCTCGCCATGGCTACTCTCTCTCATCCCAAACCGACGGCCTCCGAGCTCGAAATCCTCCAGATCCTCTGGGATCGCGGCCCTTCTACCGTTCGCGACGTCCATGAGTCTCTCAGCACCCACAAACCAATTGGCTATACCAGCGTCTTAAAGCTCATGCAGATCATGACCGCCAAGGGCACCGTCCGCCGCGACGAACAGCAGCGCGCCCATGTCTATGAGGCCGTGCAGCCCGCCGAAAAAACCAAGCGCCAGCTCGCCCTCGACGTTCTCCAGCGCGTTTTCGATGGTTCCGCAAGTGAGCTCATGATGCACGCTCTCGCCGGTCGCAAGACCTCCAAGGAAGAAGTCGAAGAACTCCGCCGCCTGCTTGATGAATATGAAAGGAAGATCCGATGACGCTCCCAACGGAATGGATTTCGCCCGTCGCCTTGCGCCTGCTCGGGCTCTCGCTCCTTCACTTCCTTTGGCAGGGCGCTGCTCTGGCTGCGTTGGCCTACGTTGCTTTGGCCTTCTGCCGAAACGCTTCAACGCGCTACGCTATCGCCGTGGCGATACTGCTCGCCATGTCCGTCGCTCCTCTCGCCACATTCCTTTCGTTTCGGGCTCAAGAAGCGACCCCTGCCTCTCGTCTCCCTGGCGTCGATGCCAGCGCAGCCGCCAGTCGCTCCGTCTTCGCGGCACCGAAGGCAACTCCGCCCGCGCCTTCGCAATCTTCCGCTCCGCCTCTTTATCTCCTTTGGCTCGTCGAGGCGTGGTTCGCCGGGGTCGTCTTCTTCAGCCTTCGTTCGGTCGGCGGCTTCTTTGTCGTCCAGCAACTCCGCCGTCGCGAATCTTCTACAGTTTCGGAGGAGCTTCTGGAGCTTTGCCTCGAGTTGCAGGACCGCATGGGCATCTCTCATGTCGTCCGTTATTGCCAAAGCATCCATCTGGACGCGCCCGTCGTCGCGGGATGGCTCCGCCCGGTCGTTCTCCTCCCCGTCTCCGCTGTTACCGGCTTGAGTTCCGCACAGCTCGAAGCTGTCGTCGCTCATGAACTCGCCCACATCCGCCGGTACGATGCATGGGTCAATCTCTTCCAGGTCGCCGTCGAATCGCTGCTGTTCTATCATCCGGCAGTATGGTGGCTCGGCAAGCGTATTCGCGCTGAGCGCGAACATTGCTGCGATGATTCCGCCGTCGCCGTCTGTGGTAGTCCTGTCGTTTATGCCCGCGCCCTTGCGCGGCTTGCCGAATTGAAGCCTGCGCCGCAACTCGCCATGGCACTCAATGGCAGCCCGCTCGTTGACCGCATCACCCGCTTGCTCGGTTCACCCCGCTCCTCCGTCACAACGCGTGCCGCAAACCTCTCCGCGGGTGTTCTGTGCCTTTCTCTCGCTCTCCTCGCCGGGAGCGCATTCATCGGCAGTGTCCGCAAGGTTCAGGCGCAAAGTCCCGCACCCGCACCTGCCCCGGCGCCCTCGCCCGCCAGGGTTGTTGGCCGCCCAACTCCTGCGCCTGCCCCACGTGCAGTAGACGATGCCATCATCGTTCGTCCCATCGATCCAGCTGACGCGCCGGCCGCACCGGGCTACCCAGCCACCGCGCCCGCGCTGGTCTCCGCTACCCCTGCCCCTCGCGCCTTGGCAGCTCCGGTCGTGGTGACCTCCCCTGCCCCCCATGCGCAAGGCGACCCGCAGCAGCCCCAGCAAAGCTACATCGATTCGCTCAAGGATGCTGGACTCACCAATCTGTCCGTTGACGAACTCATCTCTCTGAAAATCCAGGGTGTCACCGGCGACTACGTGAAGCAGATGCGCGAAGCTGGCATGAAAACGGATCCCGACGACCTCATTGCCCTTAAGATTCAAGACGTCACTCCCGATTACATCAGGCAAATGCGCGCGGCTACCGGCGAAAGTCTAGACGCCGACGCCATCATCGGTATGAAGATTCAGGGTGTCAGCACCGAATACGTCAAGGAAATGCACGACCTCGGCATCAAAACGAACGCCGACGACTTGATCGGTATGAAGATTCAGGGTGTCACTCCGGAGTATGTGAAGGAAATCCGCGCGCTCGGCCTCAAAGCCGACGCCGACGATCTTGTCGCCATGAAGATCCAGGGTGTCACTCCGGCGTACGCTAAGAGCTTCAACGAACTCGGCTATCACCCCAGCACGGATGAGCTGGTCAGCATGAAAATCCAGGGTGTCACGCCCGCCTATATCAAGGAACTCCAAAGCGCCGGCTTCAAATTCGATCTGGACGACGCCATCGGCGCGAAGATTCAGGGTGTCACTCCCGAATTCATTGCCGCCGCGCGCAGCCATGGTTTTAAGGACCTGACTCTCGACAAGTTGATCGCGCTCAAGCAGAGCGGCGTTCTCGACGCCGAAAAGTAAACATTATCAGGAGGAAAATCATGAATCGCCGTGACGGAATCGTCGCTTACGTTCTGGTTGTCTGCGCACTGCTCTTCGGCTTGGTTTCTCGCGCCACTGAAACTTTTTCCGGCAGTTGGACCATCCAGCATTCCGGCGAGCCCGGCAAAGTTTCCTTCACGTTGATCCATCATCAACGCGGCAACAACTCCAACCATCAGTCCGACTGGCCGGTCAGTACCTTTGTTGGCCTCGATCTCTCCAAATCCGGTAAACAGGAAGTGAAGTTCACCATCAACCGCGATGCTGGCCGGTTCGATTGCGAAGGCTATGTCAACAACGGCGAAGGCGCGGGACTCTTCCATTTTTTAGCCGATTCCAGCTACGCCTCAGAAATGAAGACCCTCGGCTTTTCCGACATCGATGACGACAAGCAGTTCTCCATGGCCGTCATGGATGTCAGTCTCGACTTCGCCCGCGAGATGAAAGGGCAACACCTACAAGGTCTTGACACCGACAAACTCATCGCGTTCCGCATCTTTAACGTCAATTCCGCCTACATCAAGGAACTCCGCGACGCAGGTATCAACGTCAGCGATTGCGACAAACTCGTCGCTTTCCGCATTCACGGCGTCTCGCCGGAGATGGTCCGCGCCCTGCATAAGGCTGGCTACCAGCCGGACGAAGATCAGCTTGTTGCCATGCGCATCCACGGCGTCACTCCGGAATGGATGGCTCAGCTGCAGAAGGACGGCTACGACAAGCTCGCCGTCGACCAACTCATCGCTTTCCGCATTCACGGCGTCTCGCCGGAATTCGTCGAGAAAATTCAGAGCCTCGGCTACAAGCATCCCGACCCGGACCAACTTGTCGCCATGCGCATCCACGGCGTTACACCCGAATACATCTCCCAAATGAAGTCGCGTGGCATCAAGGATCTGACCATCGATCAACTGGTCAGTCTCCGCATTCAGGGCATCGACTAGCTCCTGCGGCTGCGATCAACTGCCGCGCGCTTGATGCTTAATTTGCGAGACGTTTCATGCTGAGGAGCGCTGCTTGCGACCTACCGTATGCTCAGCTGCCCTGTTCCGACGTGCGCCCGCAGCCGGTACTTCCCTTCGCCGTGACGCGACACGGTACGGAACAACCCGCTTTTCGAATCCCCGAACATCTCCGCGTCCAGGTCTCCCGCATTCACCGACATGTCCACATCCCCGTAATCTTCGGGCTTCTCTACCCCGATCGTTAACTGCCCGGCTTTCAACTCCAGGTCTTTGTTCCCTTCGACCTGGTGCACGCTCACATCGCCGGCAAAAATCCGGGCCGTAATATCTGAGTTTTTCGGCACGTGAATAATGATCTGCAGATCGCTCTTCGGACCGCCTGTCAGGTGGAATTCCGCCACGTTCTTTGCCACCAGAAACCGCCCCTTTACGTCCTGAATCTTGTCGACATTCTTTCCCGCCAGGTCGACGGTCACCTTCGTGTCATCCGTTCCCACAATCAGGATCTCCCCCGATCGCACGTGCAATCGCAAGGGGGTGTTGGCCGGGCATTCGAACTCCATATGCGGCTTCCCACTCACAATTTCTGTCTTTGTGTTTCCGGCAACCGGCAGAGCAAGGCCGATTAGCGCGAGCGAGAGGACGAGACGTTGCATAGACACACCTCCCCCAAATTTGAACAATAATACGAGTTCAAACCCCCTATTGTTTCCGAAATTTTAGAACTAGTACCGGGTTTTATCCACGATTGAGCCGGCTTTCCTTCCTCCTTTGGGCCCCCCTTCTGTCTCTACTGCCTCCTCCCCTTTTCCCCACCGGCCCCGCCAATCTGCGACAATAAAGCCAACGCGCATGTGCGACTCTGCCGACATTCTTAAGGCCGCGGAGATCATTCGCTCCGGCGGCCTTGTTGTCTTCCCGACGGAAACGGTCTATGGCCTGGGCGCTAACGCCTTGGATCCCAACGCCGTCCGTAAGATCTACGAACTCAAAGGCCGCCCATCGACCAGTCCCCTCATTGTCCACGTCGCCTCCCTTGAGCAGGCCCGCCAGCTCGCCGCCGCCTGGCCCAACGAGGCAGACCGCCTCGCCCGCGAATACTGGCCGGGCCCCCTCAGCCTGGTAGTCCCCAAAAAGCCCGTTGTCCCCGCTGATGTCACAGCCGGTCTCCCCACCGTAGGCCTGCGCATCCCTCGCCATCCCATTGCACTTGCTCTACTTCGCGCCGCTCAGCTTCCCATCGCTGCTCCTAGCGCCAATCGGTTTACGCGCCTTTCTCCCACCACCGCTCAGCACGTTCGGGATGCCTTCGGGCCGGACACCCCCTTTCTCCTCGATGGCGGGCCTAGCGAAGTGGGCCTCGAATCCACGGTCATCGCCGTCACTCCCGACGGTCTCGAAGTACTTCGCCCAGGCATGGCTTTCGTGGACGACTCCATCCCGACTCCCGATTCCGCCGACACCGCGCACCGATCTCCAGGCCAGCACAAGAAACACTACAGTCCGCATACCCGGGTGCTGCTGGTGACCGCGGACCACCTCCCCTCCTCCGGTCGCGGCGCCTATCTCTGGCTCTTCCACCCCTCCCCCTCCTCCCGCTCCCTACGTATGCCCGATCAGCCCCAGGCCTATGCGGCTCAACTTTACCGCCGTCTCCACGACGTCGACCGCGAGTCTCTTGACTGGATTGCCGTGGAATTCCCGCCCGACACGCCGGAATGGGCGGCGATTCGTGACCGTCTGACCCGAGCGGCGTACTAATACTCTCGGTAGCATTGCATCTCTATTTCTTGCTGCCCGTCACTTCCGTGAGGCCAATTCCGCGATAGAATCTCGCTTCCAGATTTCCTCGGGGGAAGGACTCATGGCTCAATCCAGCTGGCTTCGCACTGCACTTCTATTCGCGCTGCTTATTGCTGTCGCAATTCTCGTTTTCGGCGTGATGGGGCATTTGAACGCGCAGACATCGTCTGACAAGCCTTTTGCGGTGGAGTACTACTACAAGGTTAAGTGGGGCCACTCCGATGAGTTCATCACGCTCTTCAAGAAGAACCACTACCCCTTGCTGAAAAAGGAAGTCGAACTGGGCCGCATGCTCCGCGTGTCCGCTGTTGCGCCCGTTTACCATTCCACCGAGGACGGCCGCTGGGACTATCGGGTGACCATCGTCTACAAGAACGCCGCTATCGCCCACGACAATTTCGATTCTTCCGTGCTTCTGAAACAGCTCTACCCGGACCAGGACATGTACAAGAAGGAAGAGCAGCGCCGCTTCGAAGTCCTCGAGGCCCACTGGGACCTGCCAATCAAGGATATCGACCTGGACTCAAAGTAAGAGTGTTACGCGGGGTTCTGCCCCGAATACAATGCAGAAACGAACAGCGTAGAGATCTGCTGCGGAGGTTCGGCGCGCTCACAAATTCGCTAGAAAGAACTCCGTCACACGGTTCCACACGATCCTTTCTGCCGGCGGATCACTCACGCCATGCCCCCTCCCCGGGGCGGCAATCACTTCCACGTACTTCCCCTGATTGATCAGGCTATTGATCAGCGCCAGCGTGTTCGAATAGTGCACGTTGTCGTCGCCTGTTCCATGGGCGATCAACAACTTGCCCTTGAGTCCGGCCGCATATGTCACGGGTGAGCAATTCTTGTAGTCTTGCTCGTGGTCCTTCGGCAGCCCCATGTACCGTTCCGTATAAATCGTGTCGTAGAAATGCCAGTCCGTCACTGGCCCGCCCGCGAATCCCGCTTTGAAGTCGTCCGGAGCCTGCAGCATCGCTGTCGTGGTCATAAACCCGCCAAAACTCCAGCCCCAGATCCCGATGCGGCTTCCGTCAACCCAGGACTGTTTCTTCAGCCACGTCACCCCGTCGCGTTGATCCGAGATTGCGTCAATCCCAAATCTGAAGTGAATCGGCGTTTCGAACATGTGCCCTCTCCCCGCCGATCCCCGGTTATCCAGCGCAAAAATCACATAGCCTTTCTGCGCCATCATCTGGTGCCACAACAATAACGAGCCCATCCACCCATTCGTCACCACCTGCGCGTGCGGCCCGCCATACGTGAACACGATCACGGGATACTTCTTCGCTGGATCGAATTGTGGCGGTTTGATCAGAAAACAATTCAGCGCCGTTCCATCTTTGGCAGGCACAGCAGCAAACTCCACCGGTGACAAGTGATACTGCGCCAGTTCGGCAACCGTATTTTCGTTTAACGTGGCCGACTTTGTTCCATTGGTCCGATACACATCCTGTCGCGGCGGTGTCACTGCGTTCGAATACCGGTCCACATAGAACTGCGCGTTCCCCGACAACTGCACCCCGTGCGTCCCGTCTTTCTTGCTGATTCGGGTGAATCCGCTTCCGTCGAGCCCGACGCGGTACAGGTGACTCTCCATTGGCGACTGTTCCTTCGCGACGAAATAAACCAACCCCGTCACTTCATCCACTCCAGCGATATGGCTGACCTCCCAGTCTCCCTTCGTCAGCTGCGCGACCTCTTTCCCATCCATCCCGTAAAGGTAGATGTGCCGGTAACCCGTTTTCTCGCTGGTCCACAGGAATCGCTTCCCGTCCTTCAAAAACTCCAGGTCATCGCTGACGTTGATCCATGCCGCATCTTTCTCGCTCAACAGGACGGATGACTTCCCGCTGCTCACATCCGCGACCAGCACATCGAGGCAGTCTTGCGCACGGTTCAATCTTTGGATCGCGATCCGCCGCGAATCCGGCAGCCAGTCCACGCGCGGGACATAAATATCCGTCTCCGTGCCGATATCCATGACTCGTGGTTTGCCGCCATTCACCGATCCCACGAACACGCGCACGACGGGGTTCGTGCCTCCCGCCACGGGGTATCGTTGCCGCTCGGCTTCGCCGGTGTATGACTCGAAATCCACCAGCGGAAACTGCGTCACCTTGGTTTCATTCATCTCGAGATAAGCGATTGAATTCGAGTCCGGGGACCACCAGTAAGCGGTGAACAACTCGAGTTCCTCCGGATATACCCAATCCAGCTCGCCCTTGCGAATTTCCTCCGTGCCGCCTGTGGTGAACGCCTTTTCTTTTCCATCCGTGGTGGCCACCAGCCACAAGTTGTGTCCCCGCACAAAGCTGACGTATTTGCCGTTTGGCGATATCTTCACGTCCGAGATTTCGCCCTTGCCCGACACCAGTACCCTTCCTAACTGACTCTTCAGATCGAACCACGCGACCGCACTAGGCCCTTCGAAAAGCAGCGCCTCACCACCCGGTGCCCACTGGTACTGTGACGGCGCATGCCTGCCCGCTCCCGTCGCTTGCGATTCCTTCCCATCCGGCGCGGGCAGGATGGACTCCAGTTTTTCCGCGGACACCAACAGGCTCCGTTCGCCAGAAGTTGCATCCATCGTCCACAACTCCGTTCTTGCGTCTTTTCCTTGGCCCTTCACGTCAAAAAAGCTGATCCTCTTGCCATCGGGCGCCCACTCCACTCCGCGGGTCAAGCGCCCACTCAAGCCCGGTTGCCCGTAAATTCGGTCCACAGTTAGCTCGCCGGGCGCCGCAGCCTGTTGGCCATGCGCTCTCTGCCCCCACGCGCACACCGTCATCAACGTCGCAAAGGCGAGCAAGCACTTCATCCGGCGAGCAAAGTGAACCATTACGCCTCCTCTGACTTCAGCTCCCGATTTTCTATCGACGAAACTTCAGGTGCGCCAATAAATCCGGGCGTTGCACAGTTGTCTCTTTCCGTGCTCCCGCCGAACAACAACCGACTTTGCCTATCCCGGCGGCCAGCGGAAATTCCGCCCGCCCAGCAGATGAAGATGCAGATGAAACACCGATTGTCCCGCCGCACTTCCATTGTTGAAAACCGTGCGATATCCCGACAGAAGGTTCCGTTCTTTCGCGAGCCCTGCAGCCACCAACTGCAACTTCCCGAGGATCGCCTGCTCTTCGGGCCCTGCGTCATGCAACGCCGCAAAATGCTTCCGTGGACAAATCAACACGTGGGTCGGGGCCTGCGGGTTGATATCCTCGAACGCAAAAATGTCATCGTCCTCGTACACAAGTTTCGCTGGAATCTTCTTCGCCCCAATCTTGCAGAACAGGCAATTTTCATCCATCAGTTCGCTCCTGCCGGAGGCGTTTCGTCCAGCCGCAGCACCATCGTCGTGAAGCCTTCATTGTCGTGCAAACGCTGTGCAAAGTCGCGCGCCGCATCTTCGCCGGAGACTTTCCCGACGCGCACACGGAAGAACGTTCCGTCGGGAGAATCATACTGCTGAATGAAGATCGGCGAGTAACTCCCATTCAGCCGGTCGCGCAGCCGTTCTGCGTTCGAGCGATCCTTGAACGCACCCACCTGCACTGTGAAAAATCCCGCGGTCACATCGACATTCCCGAGTACTTCCAGCCGCACCGGCACCACCCCGGGCCCCACCGACTCAATTTCCCGCGCTGCCGCCAGCGACAAGTCGATGATCCTTCCCGCGACGAACGGCCCACGGTCGGTAATTCGTACTGTGGTCGTTTTGCCGTTGTTCAAGTTCGTCACCAGCACCATCGTTTCAAACGGAAGTGTGCGGTGCGCTGCCGTCAGCTTATACATGTCGTACACCTCTCCGTTCGACGCCCGGCGGCCGTGAAACGGATTCCCATACCACGACGCATTGCCGTCTTCCGTGTAACCCACGGGTGCGGGTGCCGGTGGAGTCTTGCCGCGTTTTCCGGATGAGGGTAGGGGAGCAACGCTCGTGTCTTTCTTGGCGGCCTCGGCCGTCGCGTCCGGAGTATTCGTGGGAGGTGCCGGCGGGGGCTGGCGGTGACCTGCCGTGGGCTTTCTGGCGCCGCAGGAGGCCGTCCACAAGCCGACGCACAGGATCGCTGCTCCGAGGAGGGGCCGTCTCAATCTCACGGGTTCGGTTGTTTCTGCTCGTTTTGGCCGCGCCGCGCGTCGACTCGCGCTTCGAGCTTCCGCGAAGCCTCCGCCAGCTTCTCCGAAACTTCCCGTAGAAACTGTGCGCTTCGCTTCTCCGTCTCGGGCGCGACTTCTTCTTCCAGCCACTTTCCGATCCGCGTCAGCTCCGCATCCAGCCGCTTGCCCAACTCTTCAAACTTGTCCATGATTCCTCCGCGCGCACGTACCTCGCGCGTTTTCGGTATTATAGAACGGTCACTCTCACACGCAACACACCAAGGAGGACGGTTGCCCCTTCCCTATCAGTGGCAGATGCGTCTGCAACGCTGGAAGAGCCTCTTTGCCGGGATATTCGGCTCCGGTGAGCGCCGCCCTCAAATCTGCCCATCTTGCGGGGCGCTGGTCGGCATCAACGCCAATCGCTGCCACGAGTGCGGCGCCAATCTCCGCTTCGGCCTCGCCGCGTGGAGCAAGGGTCTTTCCGAGTTCTTCGGTGGTCATGCTCCCGTCACCACGGCCATTCTCATCGTCAACATAATCATGTTCGCCGCCGAGATCATGGGCACCCTGCACGCGGGAAAGATGAGCGGCCTCAGCATTCTCTGGAGCATGGACAGCGAAACACTCTATCGCCTCGGCGCCAGCAACTATGCGGTCGTCATTTTTCGTCAATGGTATCGCCTTGTGACCGCAATGTTTCTGCATGGCGGTCTAATTCACATTGGCTTCAACATGATGGTCCTCCTCGATATTGGCCCTGTCGTCGAAGAGTTATTCGGCTCTTCTCGATATCTCTTCATCTACATCGTGACGGGCGTCATCGGCTTCGGTCTCAGTATGTTCTTTCACCCTGCAGTCGGTGCCAGCGGCGCGCTCATGGGACTCATTGGCATTCTCATTGCCGTCACCGGCAAGCGCTCCAGCATGGAATCAAAAGCTCTGCGGTCGCGCCTAATCTCCTGGGCGATTTCTGTATTCCTGATCGGTTTCTTTATTGGCGCGGACAACGTTGCCCACTTCGGCGGGTTGGCCTCAGGCTTCATCCTGGGGAAGATCATGACCGATCGTCAACCAATTAACTCCAGCGAGCGCAACCGCGCATACGTACTGGGCTGGCTGGCGGGCCTATTCGCCCTGGTCAGTTTTGTCCTGATGTTCCTGCACTATGGGGACAAGTTGCCAGGCGTTGGCTAGTCTGAGCGCTCACGTCATGTGCAGCCGGCGGGCGACCGCGAACGCATAGTGGAACCCGGACACAATCACAAACGCCGCGACTGTCAGGCACAGGTAATGAATAATTCCCGGCGCCCGGTCATTCGGATAGGCGGCGGCGAACACGACAAAAAACACAAGCGCAATCTCAAAGAACGTCGTCGCCTTTCCGAGCAAACTCGGCGGAAACGGCCGGTAACCCTGGACGATCAGGATCACGCCGGCGACCACGAGCAGCAAGACGTCTCGGCTGAGAACCAGAACGGTGAGCCACCAGGCGATCTTCTTCGCCATGGAGAGCACGATAAACGAGGACGACAGGAGCAGCTTGTCAGCGATGGGATCGAGATAGGCGCCCAGGGCTGATTTCTGATGCAGAGTGCGCGCCAAGTAACCATCCACCGCATCCGTCAAAGCCACAAACACCAGCACGAACAGCGCCCACTGGTAGTGCTCGTATAAGATCAGGATCAGAAAAAACGGCAGGAATCCCAGCCGCAGCAACGTAATTTGATTGGGAACCGTCCAGATGCGCGCTTTCATTCGACGCCAGAATAGCGCAGGTCAGGCGAACTGGGCTAGATAGTCGAAGAGGCTGCGTCCGATCTTGCGCTCGAAAATCTCGGCCATACTGGGAATGGCGCCGGATGCTTCGTCGAGGGAAATGCGCTCTACACGGTTCATGGGGAAGAAAATCGTCGGCAAACCGACGCGTTCCGCATCAAGCTGATTGATCTCGCTGACGAAATGGTCGAACGAATTGAGGTCGATGCCGCGCATGGTCACACCGGCAACAGTAATGTCCAGTAGGATGCCCCAGATCTTTTCCTTCGGTGTATGCAGGCTGACGATGACGATCGAATTGGGTTTCATGGCCGGGGCTTTACCTGTTCTTCCAGTTTAGCGCAGCCTTTCCGGTCATCTTCGGCAAACCTCCGAATGCTTTCCAGAGAATCAACGCACCGGCATGGGGACCGGACCGGCGGCCGGGACGAGGAGCTTCGGTTCCGTCAACGCCTGTACTTCGTCAAAAGTCACTTCCGGAGCAATCTCTCTCAGCACCAACCCGTCCGGGGTTACATCAATGAAAGCGAGCTCCGTAACAATGTGGTCAACGACCTCGACGCCAGTGAGGGGGAGTGTGCATTTCTTCAGGATTTTCGGCTTGTTGTCTTTCGTCGCATGCTCCATGGCAATGAACACGCGTTTCGCGCCGGCGACAAGGTCCATAGCGCCCCCCATACCCTTCAGCATCTTTCCGGGGATGGCCCAGTTCGCCAGCGTGCCCTTCTCATCGACCTGCAAAGCGCCGAGCACGGTCAAATCGACGTGCCCGCCGCGAATCATGGCAAACGAATCGGCCGAGGAAAAATAAACGCTACCCGGCAATTCCGTTACGGTCTCTTTTCCGGCGTTGATCAAATCCGGGTCGACCTGCGACTCGAGCGGGTACGGCCCGACGCCCAGCATGCCGTTTTCCGATTGCAGGATCACCTCTATCCCCACTGGAACATAGTTCGCAATCGCCGTGGGCATGCCGATTCCGAGATTGACGTAGTAGCCGTCGTGCAATTCCCGGGCAATCCGTCGTGCAATCCGTTCGCGCTTCTGCTCATCCGTGAGTGCCATCGTGGTGAACCTATCCCGCCTTTCGGGTGATGCGCTTCTCGATCCGCTTGGCGTAATGAACGCCCCGGAAAATTGCATCGACAAAGATCCCCGGCGTGTGAATCTGGTCCGCTGCGAGCTGGCCGGGCTCGACCAACTCCTCCACTTCGGCAATCACGAAATCCGCCGCGGTGGCCATCATCGGATTGAAATTCCGCGCGGTCTTACGATAAACCAAGTTTCCCCAGCGATCGCCCTTCCAGGCCTTGACGAACGCGAAGTCACCACGCAGCGCGCGCTCCAGGACGTATTGCCGGCCATCAAAGTCGCGAGTCTCTTTACCCTCGGCAACCATCGTTCCGTAACCCGTCGGGGTGTAAAAGGCAGGAATCCCCGCGCCACCGGCGCGCAAGCGTTCGGCCAGTGTTCCTTGGGGGTTCAACTCCACTTGCAATTCGCCGCTCAGAACGAGCTGCTCGAAGAGTTTGTTCTCGCCGACATACGTCGAGATCATTTTCTTCACTTGCTTGTTCTGAAGGAGGAGGCCAATCCCGAAATCGTCGACGCCGGCATTGTTGCTGACCATGGTCAGCTCTTTCGTACCTTTCCGTCGCACCGCTGCAATCAGATTCTCAGGAATGCCGCAAAGTCCAAATCCGCCACAGAGGATGGTCATGCCATCGCGCAAGTTGGCGATCGCCTCGTCCGGCCCTGCCATTCGCTTGTCCATGGTGGGTACTTTGTAACACAGGCGTGGAGGCCCTGCCATGGGAGTGACGGGAGGGGGAAAGAGTGCCTCCATTTTGGGATTGAGGGGTTGCTTGCTATTTTTCTGTAGATTTCTGAAACGAAAGGAGATGTGGGAGGTTGGATTTGGAGATCTATCAAATCAAAGGAGATAGCCACTGCAAAGAAAGCGGTCTTCGCGAATTCCAGGATGATGATAACGATGCGGAGAACAGTAACAGCGGGAGCAGGACGGCGCGAACGAGGCAGCTTGCGGGAAGTCCTGAAGTCCGCCGATTCATATACTGCGCAACAATTTGTAGAGCTCGTTGGCGGCGTCAAAATCCGCTTCGAGCTCGCGGGAACCGAGGCGCTCTTTCAAGTCGTCGAGGCGGCGGGCCAGCAGATCCAGCGCTGCCGAGAGCACTTCCCGATTGGTGAGCACGATGTCGCGCCAAGTCCCGTACGGACTGCCTGCGAGGCGCAGGGAGTCGCGGAGCCCAGGGCCCGCCAAGGTAATCGGCAAGCCGTTCTCGTCGAGGCGGTCGTACAGGAATGAGGCGAGAGCGACGGCAGCGAGTTGAGGGAGGTGCGAGGCCAGGCCGACGCCATAATCGTGCTGCTGTGCACCAATCCAGAGAGGCCGGGCACCCAGCTTCTCGAGGATCTTTACGAACGCAACGATTCGTGGATCGTGGGTGTCATCGGCCTGCCCCACCAAGGCGTAGGTGGCGCTCTGAAACAGATCCGCGTCAGCGTGCGCCAAGCCGGACAGTTCCCTTCCCGCCATGGGATGGCCGCCAAGAAAGATTGGCCCGACCTCTTCGACAAACAGTTCTGTCGCGGCCTGCCAGATGCGCATTTTGGTGCTGCAGGCGTCGGTAACCAGTGCGTGCGGCGGAGCATGTTGAGCGAGTTCGGGCAACAAATCGAGGGTGGTCCCGATGGGCAGGGCAACGTAGATGAGGTCGGCACGCCGGATAGCGGGTTCCAAGGATTCGAAGAAGCCTTCGTCAACGATACCGTTCTTGCGCGCGTCCAAGATGACGTCGGGGCGGTCCCAGCCCGCGATTTGCATATCGGGGGTGTACTTGCGCAAGGCGCGGGCAAAGGACGCGCCAATGAGCCCGGTCCCGAGGATGGTCACGCGTTGGATGAGGTGAGCCATGGATCAGGCGAGATGGCGGCCCACAGCGGGAGCAATAATGCGCACTTCGCTCATCAGTTGGGTGAACTCGCCGGGCGTGAGGGACTGCGCACCGTCCGAGAGAGCGTGATCGGGGTCATTGTGAACTTCAATGAGCAAACCGTCGGCGCCAGCCGCGACGGCGGCCCGGGCCATGGGCGGCACTTTGTCACGTCGGCCGGTGCCGTGGGAGGGGTCGGCAACGATGGGAAGGTGCGAGAGCTTCTTGATGACAGGGATAGCAGCGATGTCCAGCGTGTTGCGCAGATAAGTCTCAAAGGTGCGGATGCCACGCTCGCAGAGAATCACGTTGTAGTTGCCACCGGACAAAATATACTCCGCACTCAAGAGCAGCTCCTCGATCGTCGCAGACATGCCGCGCTTGAGAAGGACGGGCTTCTGCACTTCACCGAGAGCGCGCAGGAGGAAGTAGTTCTGCATATTCCGTGCGCCGACCTGGAAGATGTCGATATACTGGCTCATCATCTTGATCTGCGACGGGTCCATCACCTCACTTACGACGAACAATTTGTGCTTGTCGGCGGCGACGCGCATCAACTGCAAACCTTTTTCGCCAAGTCCCTGGAAAGCGTACGGTGAGGTACGCGGTTTGAAGGCGCCCGCACGCAGAATCCTGGCGCCGGCTTTGGCGACGGCTTCGGCGACGGCGTTGATCTGTTCTTCGGACTCGACGGAGCAGGGTCCGGCGGCCACAGCGACTTCGTTGCCGCCGATGGTCACGCCGCGTCCGAGGTCCACGATGGTCCCATGCGGCTTGAACTGGCGGCTGGCCAGCTTGAAGGGCTGGGTGATACGCACGACTTCGCGCACACCTTCAAGAATTTCGAAATCGCGGTGATCGAAATCGCGGTGGACACCCACAGCTCCCAGCACGGTGTGCGACGCGCCCGTGGAACGGTGCACGTCAAACCCGCTGGCAACAATCCTGTCGATCACGCGCTGAATCTGCTCGTCGGTCGCGCCTTCCTGCATCACGATAACCATAGCTTCGCCTCGACTCCTCGTAGCTTTCTCTTAATTTGCAGCCAACTCGTCTACTTCTGACCGTCGTCAGTTATGGAACCCTCGCCGTGCATGGCCACGCGTTCCGCGGAACGCGCTTCGTCGATGATGCGTTCGAACAATCTACGGATCGCGTCGTGAGAAAGAGGCCCCTGATTGTTCGACTCCGCGTTCGCCAGGACTTCCTTTTCACGGGCTGGCTGGTAGAGCGGAATCTTTGCCTGCAGTTTCAGGTGGCCGATTTCCAGGGCGCACTTGCAGCGTTCATTCAGGAGTTCCACCAGTTTTTTGTCGATTTCGTCCATTTTCCGGCGCCAGTCCACGATGTTCATCGCAGGGCCTCCCGCCGCGAGAGACCATGCCGCCCGGCTTCTTTCAGTATCCGCACGCGGTCGCGCAACGACGCAGCGGCCGCATCGACCGACGCCGCCTTTTCGATTTCGGCCACCAGCGCCGAACCCACGACGGCCGCATCCGCGAGGCCGCCCAGGACGCTGACGTGCCCGGGCAGAGAAATCCCAAATCCCACCGCCACCGGCAATGCGGTGGATTGCCGGACGCGCCGCAACAAGACCGGAAGTTCTTCGGAGAGCGAGTCTTTGGCGCCGGTAACGCCAGTGCGCGAGATCAGGTACAAAAAGCCGCTGGAGGCCGCGGAAATCTTCTTCAGGCGTTCGTCACTGGAGGTGGGCGCGGCCAGAAAAATGGTATCGAGACCGCTGGCGTGCAGGGCGGCGCGGTATTCGCCGGACTCCTCTGGGGTGAGATCGGTGGCCAGGACGCCGTCGGCGCCGGCTTCGGCGGCAGCCTTGGCGAATTTCTGCAGGCCCATCTGCAAGATGGGATTGTAGTAGCTGAACAACACCAGCGGCACCTGGCTCGAACGACGAATCCGGCGGACCAGTTCGAGAACGCCGGCGAGGGTAGTGCCGGCGTGCAGCGCACGTTCCGATGCTTTTTGAATCGTTGGACCGTCAGCGAGAGGATCGCTGAAGGGAACGCCCAACTCGATCACGTCCGCGCCTGCTTCGGCCAGAGCCAGCACGAAGGCGAGCGTCGCGTCGAGCGACGGATCACCGGCGGTGATGTAGGCAACGATGCCCAGTTCGCCAGCCGCGCGCAGTTCGGCAAAGCGCTTTCCGATGCGAGTCGAATTGGTCGCTGTGGCTGTCATCGAGGTCCGCCAAATCAGAGCAGGCGCTTGTACGTATCCATATCCTTATCGCCGCGACCCGACAGGTTGACGATGACCAGGTCGCTCGTCTTCATTTGCGGCAAACGTTCCAGCAAACCCGCCAGGGCATGAGCCGATTCAAGGGCGGGAATGATTCCTTCCGCCCTCGACAGGAGTTTTGCCGCTTCCAGCGCTGCCGCATCCGAGACGGCCGCATATTCCGCCCGTTTCTGGTCCGCGAGCCAGGCGTGCTCTGGCCCGATCGCCGGATAATCGAGCCCGGCTGAAATGGAATGCGTGGATGCGATCTGGCCATCTTCGTTCTGCAGCACGTAAGTGTAGGTGCCTTGCAGCACCCCGGGACGCGCACCGGTGAAGCCTTGATGTGCCGCCAACCGGGCGGCGTGCTCGCCGAGTCCATTTCCGCGGCCGCCGGCTTCGATCCCCACCATTTTCACGTCGGAATCTTTCAGAAATTCGTGGAACAATCCAATCGCGTTCGAGCCGCCCCCGACGCAGGCATACAAGTGGGTGGGCAGGCGTTTTTCGGCGCTCAGGATTTGAGCCCGGGCCTCCCGCCCGATCACCGCCTGGAAATCCCGCACCATAGTGGGGTACGGATGAGCGCCGAGAACCGACCCGAGTAGATAGTGCGACGAGCGCACATTCGTAACCCAATCGCGCATGGCTTCGTTGATGGCGTCCTTGAGCGTTTTGCTGCCCGAATCCACGCCAATGACTTCGGCGCCGAGTATGCGCATGCGCGCCACGTTGAGCGCCTGCCTTGCCATGTCTTCTGTACCCATGTAGACAGTGCACTGCAATCCGAGGTGTGCCGCCACGGTCGCTGACGCGACGCCATGCTGCCCTGCGCCGGTTTCCGCAACAATTCGCGGCTTGCGCATCCTGACCGCGAGGAGTCCTTGCCCGATGGCGTTGTTAATTTTGTGGGCGCCAGTGTGCAAGAGATCTTCGCGTTTCAGATAAATCCGGGGCCCGGCGAATTTGGAGGTCAACCGCGAGGCAAATTGCAGGGGTGTCGGCCTGCCAGCGAAGTTTTTCAGCAAGTCCTGAAACTGCGCCTGAAAATCCGGGTCCTGTTTGGCTTGTTCGTAGGCGTGTTCCAGCTCGTAGATGGGAACCATCAACGTTTCGGGCACGTAGCGGCCGCCGTAGGGCCCGAATCGCCCGGGAACCGAAGCCGGTATGGTCAGTTGGCCGCTCATGTTTGGAGCCGTCTATTGTACTTGCTCAGGAAGGAGCGCGGCAATCCAGCTAGCAAGGGTGATAGCGAACAGGCCGTCTGGAGAGGCGGCGGCTACAGGAAAGGAAAATTATGAAATTTCGCGGCTCGCGCGGCCGACTTCCTCGAAAAACGCGCGCATCTTGCCGGGATCTTTTTTTCCAGGGCGGGCTTCGACGCCGCTGGCCACGTCGACGGCGTAGGGGCGCACGATGCGAATTGCTTCACCCACGTTTTCAGGGATCAAACCGCCTGCCAGAAGAACGCGGTGCGACTGGGAGGCAGAGCGCGCCGCGTGCCAATTGCCAGTGGTGCCGGTGCCGCCGTAGTGGCCGGAAACGGCGGCATCCAGCAAGAATGCCGAAGCCGCGCGAAACTTCGCAAAATCCTGCGCTTCAGTTCCCTGCCCCAACCGGAGCGCCTTGATCACGGGGTAGTGCTTCGCGACACGTTCGACAACCTGCGACGTTTCGTCTCCGTGGAGCTGAGCCGCCGCCAGTCGGAGCGCTTTCGCCAGTGCCACCACCGGCTCTTCTTCCCAGTTCACGAATACACCCACGGGCGCTACAAACGGCGGCAGGCGACGGAGGATTTCCGAGGCTGCAAAAGGAGTGATGCACCGCGGGCTTTGCTCATAAAAATTCAAGCCGATTGCGTGCGCGCCAAGTTCGGCCGCCAGCTTGGCATCTTCCCATTTCGTAACGCCGCAGATTTTCACGCGAACCATGCAGCCATCTTACCGGAAACAATGCTCCGATGGGTTACTTGGCAGGCGTAAGGAGGTGAAAAAGCGCCGCAGCGGGATCGGGCGCTTGCATCAGATGCTCACCAATCAGAAAGGCGTCAAAGCCGGCCCGCCGCAATTCCGTCAGGTCCGTGTGGGCGCGCAAACCCGACTCAGCTACTGCCACGCAGGTCTCCGGGATCTGTTCGATCAACTCAAACGAAGTCTCCACGCGCACGGCGAGGGTCTTCAAGTCGCGGTTGTTCACGCCGACGATCCGGGCGGAAGCGTCGAGGGCGCGCTGCAACTCGGGGAGGGTGTGCACTTCAACGAGCGGCTCCATGCTCAATTCGCGGCCCAGCGCGATGAGGTCGCGGAGGAGCCCGTCGTCGAGCGCGGCGACAATCAGCAGGAAGCTGTCCGCATCGTTCGCGCGCGCTTCCCATATCTGCCACGGGTCGAAAATAAAATCCTTGCGCAGGGCGGGGAGCGCCACCTGTTTCCGGGCGTCGCGCAAATTCTTCAGGGAGCCGCGAAAAAACTCGCCTTCGGTCAAAACCGAGAGGGCAGCGGCGCCGGCAGCTTCCAACGTCTTAGCGAGATCGGCGGCGTCAAAGGGTTCGCGAATGACGCCACGTGAAGGCGAAGCGGGCTTCAATTCCGCGATGACATTCAGGGAGTCGCGGGAAAGCGCGGCGGCGAAGTCACGCACGGGTTCGGCTGCTTTGGCGCCATACTTCAGCGCCGTTTCGGGCAGCACACGTTTGCGGTGATCCACTTCCGCGCGGCGAGACTCCAGAATGCGGTCGAGCACGGTTCGCGTGTTGGAAGAAGCGTTCATAGCGCCGAACTTGTATGCTAGGGAGAGCCGAGAAACCTGTCAAATGCGGCAGAGCGTGGAGACAAGATGAGTTTTCGAGCCAAGTACGAGGCGTTGCTGATCGGGATCGTCAACGAAGCCGACGCAATTGCGATGAAGTATTTCCGCAGCGACCAGATGGGTGCCGAGCGCAAGAGCGACGGCACGGTGGTTACGCTCGCGGACAAAACGGTCGAAGCCATGGCGGTGAAGAAGGTGGCCGAGAGCGGCCTGCCGATAAACGTTGTCGGGGAAGAAACAAGCAAGGAGACTCCGACAGAGCCGGCGCATGACGGCCGGCCACGCATGATCATCGACCCGATCGACGGTACCGAAGAGTTTTCGCGCGGTATCCCGACGTTCGGCACGTTGATCGGCATCGAAGAGAAGGGCGCGATCGTCGCCGGAATTGTCAGTGCGCCGGCTCTTTCCGAAGGCACGCGCTGGTGGGCCTATAAAGGCGAAGGCGCGTACAGAAGCGGCAGGCGGATTCACGTTTCGCAGCGCCGGCACCTAGAGGAAGCCATGTTCTTCACAACGGGCACGGGCTGGGCCAAGAACATGGAGGCGCGAACGGCCATGCGGCGCATGGCCGACGCGGCACGCAGCAGCCGCTCGATCGGCGGATTCTGGCAGCACATGCTGGTTGCAGAGGGCGCGGTGGAGGCGGCGGTAGATTGGGTCTCGAAGCCGTGGGACCTTGCGCCGCTGGGGCTGATCGTCGAAGAGGCGGGGGGCAAATCCACCACTATCGATGGTGAACACACCATTTACAAAGGGCGCTTCGTCAGCACCAACGGAATCCTGCATGACCAGGTTCTCAGTCTGCTGCGGGGAGATGGGCGGTCATGATAGAAACAAGGCGCGTATATGAAACCCCCGACAAAGCTGATGGGTTTCGCGTTCTGGTCGACCGGCTGTGGCCCCGCGGGCTGACGAAGGAACGCGCCCGGGTGGACCTGTGGTTGAAGGACATTGCACCGAGCGACGCCTTGCGGAAGCAATTCCACAAGACCGAGGCCTGGCCGGAGTTTGAAAAGCGTTATCGCGCCGAGCTAAAAGGCAAAAGCGGGCTCCTGGCCGGAATCAGAAAGCTCGAAAAGGAACACAAGAAAGTGACCCTGCTCTTCGGCCGCAAAGACGAAAAGCAGAATCAGGCAGTGATCCTCGCGCAAATCCTCAAAGGCAAAAAGTGAAGGCGGCGGGCGCGCTCGGGATTCTTGCGGAAGAGGTGGCGTGCTGCCGGAAGTGCCCGCGATTGGTTTCGTATCGCGAACGGGTTGCGCGCGAGAAGCGACGCGCATTCCGTGAATGGGAGTATTGGGGATGCGGGGTCCCCGGCTTCGGCGATCCTCGCGCGGAACTTTTCATCCTCGGCCTCGCTCCCGCAGCTCACGGCGCGAATCGCACAGGCCGCGTGTTCACCGGGGACCGCTCCGGGGATTTTTTGTACAAGGCGCTCTACAAGGCGGGCTTCGCCAACCAATCCACTTCAAAACATCGCGACGACGGGCTCCGACTCAAGAACGCCTACATCGCGGCCGCGGTGCGCTGCGCTCCGCCCGAAAACAAGCCACTCCCGAAGGAAATTCTGAATTGCCGGCCATATTTCGAACGCGAACTCGCGATCCTTCGCCCCCGAGCCATCCTCGCCCTCGGCCGCATCGCCTGGGATGCTTACCTCGACCTGCTGAAGCAGCAAAGCAAAATCGCGTCGCGCGCGCCGTACCCGTTCTCGCACGGGGCTGAAGCGGAGATCGCCGCGGAGCTTCCTCGATTCTTTGGAGTGTTTCACCCGTCGCAGCAAAACACGCAGACGGGCCGGGTGACCGAAGCGATGTATGCCAAGGTGCTTTCCCGAATACAGAAATTCCTCGCCGTACCCAGCTGAATTCGAAACAGCTATTTCACCTTCTCGGGATCATGAGTCTGGTGTTCCTCGATCTGGAAGCGCAGGAATTTCTGAATGGCGGCCACCGCCGACGGATTGCTGCCGCTCATCACCACCTTACCGCCTTCCGGAAGCTCCACGTATTGGTAGCGAATTTCGCCCTTGCATTTCTTCATCTCCGCGGCTCCCGGCGGCATCTGATCGTGGACAAACATGGGAATATCAAAATCGCCTGCCGAGAAGAGATGAGCAATGTGCTGAAGGTGCATGCGGATCTCGTCGCGGGTAGCCGCGTCTTTCGGGTTGTTTGCCGTAACTTGAATTGAGCCTCCGGCCTTCTGCAGCAGGAAATGATGGGTGGTCGCCGTCTGCGAGAATCCCATGCCCTCCTGGCCGCGTTCCATCATCTTGTCGTGGTTGTGCGCAGCCGTCTGCCCACCCTGCTGCGCGGCCGGCGTGCCACCGCAAATCAAGGCAGCCGCACAACACAAGACAAATTGCTTCATTTTCCCCTCTCCGCGATTCCCAGTGTAAGGCGAACCCGCCACAACTGTTGGCCATTCCTGACGATCTGGCGGGCCTTGAGGGCGTTCACCAACCTAACCTGCCATCTGCGAATGACTTCTGTAAGCCCTGCCCGCAAATCTTTGGCGACCGCCCTGCTTCCTGGGAAGGAAGGAGCCGGAGAACGCCATGTCCACACTTGCTTCCTTAAGACGCCTGAGCTTGCTCGCCGCGATTGGTCTCGCCCTGACGCCCATTTCTGCTACACGGTCAGACGCACAGGAACCGCCGCCGGAAGCAATGGAAAATCCCTCTTCGCCTCCATCCCCGGCGCCCTCCCCGTATCCCTCGCGTGTGGCTGATGGCCAGCGCCACGGACTTCCGCTCGAGGCCCTTGCCGTCGCGCCAGGCACGAAATTCCTGGTTCGCTTGGAAGGCGACATGAATACCAAGGAGTTGCGCCAAAACCAGCGCTTCCGGGTCCGCACGCTCGAACCGCTGACGGCAGGCCAGGGCATTTACCTTCCCTCCGGGGCACTCATCCACGGCCACGTAAGCCGGGTGGAGGCGGCTGGGGCAACCGGGCGGGCCAAGTTGTGGCTGACGTTTGACGAGATCGACACGCGCTTCGGGAAGCTGCCGATCATTGCGGAAGTCACGGCCGTACCGGGCGATCACAGCATTAAGCCTGGCCCGATTGAGGAAGGCGTTATTGAAGGGCGCAGCAGCAATCAGAAGAATGCCGCTCAAGCGGCCGCTGCCGGAGCCGCGAATGGCGCTATCAAAGGGGTGAAGGACCGTGACAAAAAGGAAGCTGCCGAAGGAGCGGCCCTGGGCGCACTCGAAGCCTATCTGATGGAAACGGGTCGCGGCGAAGAATTGAACTTGCCCAAAGGCGAAAAGCTCGAGTTGGAACTCGAACGGGCGTTGTACCTCGTCAAGGAATAGCGTGATCCGGGCGGGTTACGCCAGCCCGCCGCTTCGCGCCAGCGCCAACGCCTCGATCGCGGCGCCTCGGGCGCCCGCCGTGTCGCCATTTGGCATGATGTGAATGGGAATCCCCACCTGCTCTTCGCGCTGTGGCGGCATTCCCGCGCGGATCTCCTGCACAAACCATTTTTGAAACTCGGGGCTCGCCTCGATAGCGCCGCCACCGACGATGAGGGCATCGGGATCAAAGGTGTTCATCATTTCGTCGAAGAACAAACCCAGAGCGTGGGCCTGGATGCGGAAAACTTCCTTGGAGAGTGCGTCGCCTTTATCGGCCATTCCGCGCACAAGCTTCGCCGCCTGATGCAAATCAAGTTTCGCCAGTTCATGGCCGTGATACCGGGGTAAGAGGTAAGGCAAGATATTCCGCTCAATGGCGGTGAGCGAGCACAAGGACTCCAAATCGCCCACGCGGCCACAATTGCAGAGCGGATTGATCCCCGTCGTCCCCGAAATGCTCTGGTATGGAATCAGGACGTGCCCCAGTTCGCCGCCGAAGCCGTTTTTCCCTTTGACGACTCTGCCGTCGAGAATGATTCCTCCGCCGTTGCCGGTGCCGATCACGATGGAAATCGAAGTCTCTTTGCTGTTCGCACCGAAAATCGCATAGTGTCCCCATAGAGCCGCGGCATTCGCGTCGTTCAGATAGCACACCGGTTTGCCCAGTTTCCTGGCGAGGCCATCGCGAATGTCGAATCCGGCCCACTTCGGGTGAACGAAGTTGGTCGACCCGCGAGCGCTCAGCTGCCCGGAAGCGCTGGCCGGGCCTGGCGTGTCGAGCCCGATGGCGACAATGTCGGACAACTGCGCGCCAGCGCGCGACGCGGCAATTGCCAAACCGTCTGCGATCTGCTGCAAGCAAACATCCGGCCCTTGTTTGGAGAGGGCGGGGTACTCGCAGAGCCCATCGATTAAGAATTTCTCGTTCGGGCCGATTAGTGTGTAATTGACAGCGGTACCGCCGAGGTCGACTCCCGCTACGACTTCCATGCGCCGTTCCTCCGTGCTTCGAACTGCACAGCGTAGCATAGACTCTGGCGATCCTCATGGGCGGCGTCGGCGGACAGTTTGGGAAGGTCCGGCCTGTGTAAAATCTACTCGCACCGCTTGGCAATCCCCTACGCGCCTTGTTAAAGTCGTAAAACCCAGCGGAATCAATCGGAATCGCACTATTCATTCCGGCTAGGTGGGTCCATGGCTGATGAAAGTCGAGCGGTACGCACGGTGGAAACCGGGGAACGGAAAGACCGAATCCTGATCGTCGAAGACGAAGACAACGCCCGCAAAGGCTATGAGCAATTGCTTCAGCGCTGGGGGTACGAAGTCGTCGGCGTGCCCAGCGCCGAGGAGGCGCTCGCCCGCTTCTCCACATTTCAACCCGATACACTGATTGCAGACGTCGAACTGCCCGGCATGAACGGCCTCGATCTGCTCCAGCAGCTCGGCGACGAACTGCGGCATGTGCCGGCCATCATCATCACGGGCAAAGGCAGCGAAGAGCGGGCGGTCGCCGCAATCGAAGCGGGAGCCTTCTGGTACATCGAAAAGCCGCTGAAGGGTCCCGTGCTCCGCGCGTTGCTCGATCGCGCGCTGAGCAAAGCGCGCGACGCCCAGAACCTCGCGATCTTGCAGAAGCAGTTGCGCGATACCGGCCGGCTCGGCGACCTTGTCGGCGCTTCCAAGCCCATGCAAGAAGTGATGCGAGTCATCGAAATGGCGGCACCCAGTTCCGCCTCTGTGCTGATCACGGGCGAAACCGGCTCAGGAAAAGAAATCGTGGCGCGCACGATTCATAAGCTCTCTCCGCGCGCAAACTCACCGTTCGTGGCCATCAACTGTTCGGCAATTCCCGAAACGTTGATGGAAAGCGAAATCTTCGGCCATGAGCGCGGGGCGTTCACGGGGGCCGCCGAGCGCCGCATCGGCTGTTTCGAGCTTGCCGACGGCGGCACGCTTCTGCTCGACGAGATCGGCGAAATGCCGGCCCCCACACAGGCAAAGCTACTGCGCGTTCTGGAGGACCGCAAAGTCCGGCGCCTGGGGAGCAAAACGGAAACTCCAGTCGACGTTCGCGTCGTGGCCGCGACAAACAAGGATCCGGAGCAGTCTGTTGCCAGCGGCGGGCTGCGCCAGGACCTGTATTTCCGGCTGAATGTGTTCCACATCCACCTTCCGCCGCTGCGCGATCACAAGGAAGACATTCCGTTGCTGGCCGAACACATTCTTCGCGACATTAACGCGAAACATGGCAAGAGCGTCCGTGGCGTCGGAGCCGAGGTGCTTGACATCTTTATGAGCCACACGTGGCCGGGTAACATCCGCGAACTCCGCAACGTACTGGAGCGTGCGGCCATCATGAGCGAAAAAGACCTCATCATGCGCTCGTCGCTGCCCGGTGAATTCGGCAAGATGTCCAGCAAGAGCCCCAGCGATCTTTCCGGCATTCGTTTCCCAGTCGGCACCACGGTCGACGCCATGGAAAAAGAACTCATCCTGCAAACTCTGCAGGCCACCGGCAACAACAAGACCCGTGCCGCCGAACTGCTGGGCGTCAGCCTCAAGACGTTGCACAACAAACTCAAAGAGTACGGAAGCGAAAGAACCGAATCTTTGGAGTCGTAACTTTCTATGCAGCTTGGGCTGCGCGCCAAACTGACGATGTTGATGACCGCGATGGTCCTGCTGACCACAGCAGTCCTCTCGCTGGTTTTCCTGCAGTTGCTGATCCAGCAGGCTCTGAACGACACCGAGAAACGGGCCAAGGAACTGGTCGCGTCGATCTTCAACGAAGCGAAACGTGCCGAAGCCGACGCCAAGGCGATGGGCCTGCGCCCGGCATCCGACGATCCCCAAGACATTCATGATTTTGTCCGGCAGGTCTTCGAAACGAGCGACTCCCTGGTGTCCGCCCTGAACGCCGCGGCCGAGGTGCATTCGATCTACGAGGCTTCCATCGTGGACGACCAGGGGAACGTGCTGGTTTCCAGCGACCGAAATGCCCCCGGAAAGATCGAGCCGAGAAAGCCCCCGCTGTCGCGGCTGGTGCAGAGTCCCGTGGTCCGCCAGGCCAGAATCCTGGCGGGGCCGGCACAAATTTATGAAGTGGAATTTCCATTTGGCGTGCGTGGCAACGCCTTCGGTGAGGTCCGCGTTTCGGTTTCCACGGCGTTGCTGTTGAACGACATCAAACTTCAGTTGACGCGGTGGTTGGCGATCGCTCTGATTGCGCTGGTTCTTTCCACGATCCTCGCGGCAGTTGTCAGCGGCGCCGCGCTTGCTCCCATCCGCGATATCAGCCTCCAGCTCGACCGCATCTCCGCCGGGGAATACGACACGGGCTCCGGCCTGGTCAAGGAGGTCCCTGAATCCGCCGACGAACTCGGCCAGGTGCGCCGCAAAATCAAACAGGTCGGCCAGCAACTGCGTGGCGTGCACGAAATATTCAGCTCACTTCGGGAAAACATGAACTCGGTCATGGCCGGCCTAGAAGACGGACTCATCCTCTTCACCCGCGACGCGCGAGCCGTCATGGTGAGCCCCGCCGCGGAAAAATTCCTCGATGCGCCCGCATCGCAGTTTCTTGGCCGCCGAGTGCATGACATTTTTCCGCCGGGGCATGCGCTTTACGAAGTACTGCATTTCGACGGGGAACAACTTCGGGAGATCGCGTCGGAAACGGACTTGCAGACGTCGGAAGGGACCAAGCGCGTCGGAGTCAGCGTGCAAGAGATTCGCGAGGCCGGGCAGCATATGGGCGCTCTCGTGACACTCCGCGATCTCGACTCTCTCGAGAGCATCAACACCCAACTGCAGGTCAGCGAGCGGCTCGCGGCTCTGGGGCGCATCACTGCCGGGGTGGCCCACGAGGTCAAGAATCCCCTGAACTCCATGAGGCTCTGGCTGGAGAATCTGAAGGAAGGCCTTCCGCCGGATACGGACGAATCCGCGCGCCAAGCTTTGCATGTGCTAGACAACGAAATCGACCGCCTGGATGCGGTGGTCAAGCGGTTCCTGGATTTCTCGCGCCCCATGGATGTTCGCCTCGAACCGACGCAGCTTGCCGATCTCCTGCGGGAGGTTCTCGAAGTGGCGGCTCCGCAACTCGATAAATCCAAGGTCCACGTAGCGCAACTGCTTCCCATCGGCATACCGGAAGTGTTCGGTGATCGCGCATTGCTGAAGCAAGCGGTGTTGAACCTGGTACTCAATGCGGTCGACGCCATGCCGGGTGGGGGCCAGCTTCAGCTCACCCTCAGCCGCCGCGGCGACATGGCGGAAATTACGGTGACAGACACGGGCAAGGGCATTCCGCTCGAGCACCGGCAAAAGATCTTCCAGCTTTTCTTTACAACTAGGCCTGGCGGAAGCGGCATCGGACTGGCGAGCACTTTTCGCATCGTGCAACTGCACAATGGCTCGATTGATTTCACATCGGAGGTTGGCCGCGGCACCACGTTTCGAATCGAATTACCCCTGGCCGCCTGACATGCGCATTCGCCCGAAAATGCTCCTGACCCACACCCGTCTACCGCTCGTTTTGCTGTGTGCGTGCGCCGCGGCGACCGCCGGCTGCTTTGCGAAGAAAACACCCACAGCGCGGCTCGCAGCGGTCCGCCTCTCTTCCCCGAATGTCCCAGCAGCAGCCAGTCTCGGCGATTCGCCGCCTGACATCGCGAGCGGCATGGAACCGTGGCCACAACTTGCGGTGACACACAGCACGCCCGTGCGCCCCCGTGTCGCGCCGCCACCGTCGCCGGAGCCCGCGCGGCCGGAGAAATCAACCGAACCGACCATCGTTCCCGATGTTCCAACGGCCGAGGTCGTCGCCGCGAAGAACGAAGCCGAACAGAGCCTGAGCCTGGCGGACAAAAATCTCGCACTTGCCGCGGGCAAGAACCTGAATGCTATGCAACAGGACCTAGTCTCCAAAGTGCGCGGATTTGCGGAGGGCGCGCGCGAAGCCATGCACGCGGGCGACTGGGCCCGCGCCCGAACTCTGTCAAAAAAAGCCGAGGTCCTCTCCGACCAACTCGCCTCGAGCCTCTAGCCGGTTGCTCATCACATCGGCGAGTGCTCGATGGGATTAGAATGAACATCATGAAGACCTACGACGCAGTCATTGCCGGAGGCGGGATTATTGGCGCCTCTATTGCCCTGGAGCTCGCGGAGGCCGGTTTGCGGGTCGCGCTGTTCGACGCACGCGATCCCGGCCGCGAGGCCTCCTGGGCCAGTGGCGGCATGATTTCTCCGGCCCCGGAAAGCGCCGCGATGATTCCCTTCATGCCGCTGAGCCTCGCGAGCGTCTCGCTGTATCCGGACTTTATTCGCCGCGTGGAAGAAGCCAGCGGGGCGAACATAGGCCACCGGCAACGCGGGGCGATTGATGTCCTTCTCGACGGCAACGTTCAGGAAGAGATCACCGCCGTGGTCGCACTCCAGCATGGAGTCGGTCTTCGCGCCGAAGCGCTCACCGCCGAGCGGGTTCGCGAACTGGAGCCGTCGCTCACCGACGAAACCCAGGCCGCGATTTTCCGGCCCGACGAGGCTTCGCTGAACACGCGCAGCTTTACCGACGCGGTTTTGACAGCGGCAAAAGGCAGGGGAGTCGAAATTCACGCGGGGAATGGAGCAAAGGCCCTCTTGAGAAATGCGGGACGCTGCAAAGGCCTGATCCTCGAGAATGGTCAAGTCGAAGCAAAGTGGACTATCGTTGCAGCCGGCGCGTTTTCCGCCCGCATCGAAGGCGCCGCGCCGTACGCACCCGTTGTGCCCGCAAAAGGCCAGATGGTCGCGCTTCGCTGCGAAGCGGTTCGCATCGAACACATCCTGTGGCTCGAGCACAAATATCTCGTTCCTCAGCTCGACGGCCGCATCATTGCCGGCTCCACCATCGAACACACCGGTTTCGATCACGATGTCACTGCCGGCGGCGTTGAACTTATCCTGCGAGAAGTGATGCGCATGGTGCCGGGCCTGGCCAGCGCGCGGATTGAAGAAACCTGGGCCGGCCTGCGACCTGACTCACCGGATCATCTGCCAATTCTTGGCCCCACGGACCTCGACGGCTTGCTGATTGCCACGGGACACTTCCGGAGCGGCATTCTCCTTGCGCCGGTCACGGCGCGCCTGACGCAGGAATGGATCACGAAGCAGAAGGTCAGCGTGGATTGGTCGCGGCTGAGCCCGATGCGTTTCCTCGAAAGCAATCGCGTGCTGACGAGCAAGGCATAACGAGCCGGCCGTTAGTTCGAGGTTGGTTGCACAACGACCGTTGTGCTTGGCGTTCCTACGTTCTTGTACTGAATCTGATCTGCGTCGAGGAACAGGTCGCGCTCCAGCATCAGGTCCATCGAGGAGCCCCGCGGCAGTTGCGCGTCAGGCCCGCGCGAGAGCAGCACCGCCGCCAATCCCGCGACACCGCCAATTCCAGCGCCAATCCCCGCTCCTTTTCCTCCGCCGGCGATCGCACCGATGCCCGCGCCTGTTGCCGTCGTGGTAGCAATCGTTGTCGCGTCTTTACCTTTGCCGCCTGGACCGGTCATCTTCCCTTCGTCGTCTGTCCTGACGTTCGCCGAGTCGCTGCTGTGCGGCTCAGCGTTCATGTCCACCGTGTAACCGTTCGGAAAGACCATGCTGTGGAGACGGATGCGCAGTTCACCCTTGCCCTTCACGTGGCCGGGCCGCTTCGAGTCCGTGACTTCGCCGCGCAGGTAAGTGCCGACCGGCACGACGACCTTGTTGTTGATGGTGATGGGAAAGGACGTTCGGAAGTAAACGGAATCGCCCGGCTTGGCAGTTGCGGTCGACACGCCGTTTTCCAGAATCACGCCGATGCGTGTGCCGGTCGGCACGAGAATCTTGTCGCCGGTGGGCGCCGATTTTGGCGCGGCGGGTGGCGGTGTCGTTGCCGGAGGCGGTGCGTCGGACTGCGGGCCTTCGGGCGCCTGCGCCGAAGCCAAGCGCGCCAGCCCAAAACTCAAAATCCCCACTTGCGCCACGAAGAACAGCTGCTTACCGACCATCACGCGCTCCTTCTGCATGCTCCGATGCGAAGCAGGGCACATCGGATGCCCGGCGGTTCCGCTACTCTCCAGTTTACTCCCGCCCGTTACCGACGGGATACAACCTCGTTACGTGGAGTCTCCCCATTAATCTTGAAGCCACTAGCGCCTGCAACGCGAGCCCCTCCAAGATAGTTCCGCGTCGAATTGACCGGGCAACGCCTACCGGATACGCTGAAGCCTCACATTTCGCTCGCGAGGGCAATCATGGCAAAACTGGCCTTAATTTATGGAATGCGGCTCTTACCGGTGGAGGATCTGGGCGAGGTTCAGGAAGCCACGGTGGTCCTCAAGAATGGCCGCACCGCGCGCGTGGCGATGCACCTGATTGAAGGCTCGAAGGAAGAGATTGAAGACACCTTCCGGCAATCCATCGACGCCTTCTTTGAGATGTATCCGGAGATCTGAAGCGGGTACGTTTACGTCGCGCTGCGGCCATCCCGGCTCGCGATTGATTAGCCACTACGCTCCGGGTGAACATCCTTCGCTAGCGTTCACGATGACAAATTTTTGTGGTTCCCGAGGAAGATCAGCGGTTCCCGAAATTCTCCGGGTCCTCGTTCGGATCGCCCAGGTTATCGTTGATCAGCACGGTGGACTGCCCAGTCAGCTCAAACCGCTTGCGGCATTTGTAGCACGCCACGAGGTCATCCAACCGCACCATGTACGAACTGGCTTTCGCGAATTTCCGCCGGTCTTCTTCACTTGCGCCGCGCGGCAACTCTCTCTTCTTACGACAGACCTTCCATCGTACGGGAGCCTCAAACTCGCCTCGACAGCTCGGACAGACCAGCTTGACTTTGCGGTTCTCTTCCTTCTCAATATAAAAAGTACGTTCGTCCATCAGCCCTCGACCGCCTTCCCTAAACTTTGCCCGATTGTAGCAAATTCCAGGCCCAAGTCCCGCCAGCGAGGCAGCCAATATTCGAGCGATTGCAGGGTCCGTCGGCGATCGGCATTCGGCCGCGCATAATCCCCGTCGTGCAGACACAAAATGTCCCCATGGCCCACGGCGCCGAGTCCTCTACCTTTTCCAGGCAAGCCCTTGGCGTGCTCACTGATCGGCTTCATCCGCTCGATCAGCCATTCGGCCGGCTTCTCCCGCCAATCGCCGGGAATCAGCGACCACATCACCGTCTGCATCTGATATTTCGTGGCAATCTGCCCCAGCCAGGGGCTTCGAAAGCCGAACGGCGGCCGGAACAATCGCGGCTCGTCCCAGGTAGCCTGGCCAATCGCTTCGCTGCAGCGCAACAGTTCGTCGCGCGTCTCTTGCGGGCCGCAGAAGAACAGGTTCGGGTGCGTTTCCGTGTGATTCCCTATGGCATGTCCTCGCGCCAGAAGCTCTTTCGCCAGGCCGGGCGACTCCCGCACATATTTGCCGATCAGAAAAAAAGTAGCCTTAGCGCGGTGACGGTCCAGCAGGTCCAGCAGCTTCGGCGTGATCGCCGGATTCGGCCCGTCGTCGAAGGTGAGCGCCAGCCTTCCCGGTTTTTCCGTACGAGAAATCGTGTGGCCGAAAAGCTGTGTTCGAGGGTGCACCGCTCCATAGGCGGTTGCGCCCGCCAGTCCCGCCGCAATTGCCGCGGGAATCCCGATCAACCATGCGTCCATCGCCTCGTATTCTGCCACGCCAGAGAAAGGGTGTCATTCGGTCAAGATTGTGCAGTTGTGACCGGCAGCGCCCAAGTTTGGCTTACGGCAAGGTCGCACGAACACAAAAACAACCACGCTGACTGCCGGCTGTGGACTGAAGCCTGTTGACTGTTATCCGACTTTTTCGGGCAGTCCCTTCCGCGTCTTCAGGTCCAACAGCAGTCGTTCTACTTCCGCGTCCCGGTCCATCCGGTTCAGCTTTTCCGCTACATCGTCGTTTAGCAGTTCTATCTCCGCCGATGCTGTGGCTTCTGTATGGCTCACGCGATCCTTCAGACGATCGAAGGATGCGCTCTTCGAACCGTCGCCGATCGCCACCTGCGCCTTGGCTGCCCTGTCCATCGCAATGCTCCTCCGGTGCCGCGCCAGCAGCACTTCTCTCTTGGACTTGGCCTCGTCCAACTTCTGCTCCAGCTTGAACAGCGCCGACTTTAGCGTCTCGACCTGCGCCTTCTGGTCGTTCACCTGTTCTTGAAAGCTCTGTGTCAGCCGCAGTGCGGTCTGGTGCCGGTCCAACGCCGCCCGCGCCAGATCATCCTGGGACTTATCCACGGCGATCTCCGCTTTGCGCATCCAGTCCTTCGCTACGTCCGCCTGCTCGGCGAATTTCTTTTCCAGGATGTGCTGATCGGCAATGGATACAGCCACCTGCGTCTTCACCTGCAGGTACTGATTCTCCATATCGAGAATCACCTGCTTGATCATCTTTTCCGGGTCTTCGGCCCGGTCAATCATGTCGTTCAGGTTGGCCCGAATCAAAGTGCTCACGCGCTCCAGTAGTCCCATCGTCGTGCTCCTTTCCTATTCTTCATAATGCCGAAAAGCACTTGCCGATCCCCGCTGCCAATTGCGCCCACGCGACATTCATCAGCACGAACGCAATCAGCACACCTAGCCCTACGATCAACAACCGCTTCTGCTGCAGCGTTACCGCCATGGTTCTCTCCCCTCGCGGAAACTTCTGCGCCGGAGCCAGCCGTTGGACCAGCTCCGGCGGAACGCGTTTTACGACTTAACCGGCTGCTGGCCTTCCGGCTTCGGCGCCCTATCTCCAATCATCCGGACTTTGCCGAGCAGCTCACTCATCTGCATGCCGCTCAGGGCTTCAAAGAGCGCCGGCACCTGGGCGGCTATCTTGGTTACATCCCCGGTAAGCTTGTAGGCTCCCGCGGCATCGCCATTGCCTGTGGAGACAATCGTGACCTTGTCGATCTTCCCCAGCGGCTCGCTCAGCGCCCGTACAACTTCCGGCATGCCGGTGAACAGCTTGTCCACGATGGCCGCCTGGTTGTACTCTTGGAAAGCCTCCGCCTTCACATTCATGGCTTTCGCTTCGGCCTCGCCCTTCTTGAAGATGATCTCGGCCTCGGCTTCACCTTGCGCGCGAATCGATGCGGCCTTGCCTTCGGCTTCGGCCATCAGCCGCTGCCGTTCCGCGTTCGCCAGCGTTTCGATGCGCTGGCGGTCGATTTCCGCCTGTTTCAGGACGGTAGCTATTAGTTCGCGTTCGCGGCGCGCGATTTCCGCTTCCTGCACTTTCACCTGGGCTTCGCGCTCCACTTGCTGTACCCGCACCTGCTCTGCCACGACCGCCTGCTGCTGACGGTTGGTTTCGATTTCGTAGGACTTATCGGCCTGCGCCTGCGCCTTCTTCGTCATCTCCAGGAAGCTGGCTTTCTTGATGTCCAGGTCGCGCTCGGCCTCAGCTTGCTTTGCCAGCGAGGCCGTTTCTGCTGCAACGCGTTCCTGGTCCGCCTGGGCCTTGGCGATGGCCGATGCCCGTGTCGCTTCGGCGCGTTTGATGGCGATGTCCCGGTCGGCTTCCGCCGCGGCCACTTCCGCGTCGCGCTTGATTCGCGCGATATCCGGCCGGCCCATGTTCGTGATGTATTCGTTCTTGTCGCGCACTTCCTTCAAGGTGAAGCTGACCACTTCCAGCCCCATCTTGCTCATGTCATCCGCGCAAGTGGACCGCATGCGGTCTCCCACCATTTCCGGCTCCTTCACGATCTGCTCCACGGTAAGCTGGCCGATGATGCCGCGCAGGTGACCTTCCATCACCAGCCGGATCAATCCTTCCCGCTCTTCCGGTGTCTTCGTCAGGAACTGCTCCGCCGAAGTCAGAATCGAGGTCTCGTCGTTTTTCACCTTGATCTGTGCGACCGCTTCCACCGTGACCGCCACGCCTTGTTTCGAGTACAGGTTCTGCTGGGGAGCAACGTCAAACGACATCAGCTCCAGCGAAAGGTCCCGGCACGTTTGCACCATCGGGAAAATGACCGTTCCTTTTCCCGTGTACACCTTCGTGCCTCCCATTCCGTATACGATCAGTGCTTCGTGCGGCCCCGCTTTCCGGTACATTCTGGCGATCACCGTCATCAACATCAGGGTGACCACCACCAGAATCCCCGCCCCAACCACCACATTGACTGGCAACCCGAACATACAATCCTCCTTTTTCGAACCGCTGCCTTCGCCCGTCGTGCTCGTTCCCGGTTCTGAAATCCGTTATTTCATCAACTCATCCCATCGCTTCACGTACGCGATTCCCTTCTCGTAGCGCTCGATCACCACTTCGGTACCCTTTGCGATCGCCGTGCCGTCCGAACTGCGGGCGCCAGAGCACCGCCGCGACCCGCCCAGAGGAAAGATAATTTCGCCGGTCCCGTCTCCACGGATGGTCATGCTCACCGTTGCCAGCGCACCTTCGATGCGCCGATCGGACTCTCGCAACGGCTCGGAGGGCCCCACCAGCTTGACCAGGAACCGCAACATGACCCAGCCGGCGACGGCTCCCGCCGCCGTCGCAACTCCGCTGACCAGGAAAGTCTCCACGTGCGAGTACTTGGTCATCAGGTAGCCCACGCCGCCAAACCACGCCAGGAACGCCAGCACGGTCGTAGCGTTGAACCACGAGATGTGCGGGCCGGAGCCGTGAGTTGCGCCCCCGTGATGGGCGTGTACATGCGGCAGGTGCAAGTGCATGTGCACCTTGAACGGCAGGTTCAAGTGAACCGCGCCGGCCAGGAAAGAGAGCACGCTCAGCGTCGTTCCCACCAGGAAGCAAAACAGGTAAACGTCAGACCAGGACATACGCACCTCGAGTAGCGACGCAGTAAGGCATCCCGTCGCCCACACCACCGTTACCCCTGAAACCGCAGGAAAGCGCTAGAGCAGGTCCGCCTATTTCTAGTTGTTGTTATCGGGCGGCGGATGTCCCGTACCCATCACAGGTCGCGGCCGGAGCACTTCCTCCAACCGCTCCGCCAATCCCGGCGTCCGCAGAATCTCGCCGAGCAGCAAAAGCGCGCCACGCGAATCCGCCTCTTTCGCAATCGCCTCCAGCGCACGTCCCAGTTCGTGATCGCCCTTGAACTGCTCAGCTCCGGCGAACAACCAGGAATCCACCGTCGCGTCTTCCATCCGCAACTCCGACTGTAGCTCGCGGGAATATCCCGGAGGGTCATCGACAAGAAATCCCGGATACACGCGGAAGAATCGCGCCAGCATTTCCCGGGACGTATTCGTCATGTGCGGACGCGCGCCGTTTTCGATTTGCGAAAGATACGCCTGGCTGAGCCCGCGCCCCAGTTCGCGCTTCATGGCCGTGACCACTTCCGATTGCGTCATGGAGCGGCCGAGCCCGCGAAGCTGGCCTTCGATGGAGCGGAGGGAGCGAAGCTTGTCACCGAGTGTCATGGCTAACCCCCGAGGAATATTGCAATATGCAAACAATATATAGCAATATGTAATTTGTCAAGCGAAATCGGATACAGCAATAATGTAAATAGTTTCAAATACTTACGTGATCTTTGGCGGAACGAAACAGCCCCTCGGTGGGTACTTCCTACTCTGGCTTGCGCAATGACTGCAGGTCGATTCCGAGCTGCTGGCACTTCTTATACAAGTGGCTGCGCTCCAATCCCAGCGCCTTTGCCACGTTGGTCATATGAAAGTTGTGCCGACGGATCTCGGCCAGCAACACTTCTCTCTCAAATTCCTGTGTGCGCTCTTCGAGCGTTCCCTGACCTCTTGCCGCAACTGTGACCGCGCCCGCAACGGCCGCATCCTCGCTCTTGGGCAAAGCCAGCCGCACGTCTTCCGTTCGGACCAGGTCTTCGCTGGCCAACAACACGAGCCGCTCAACAATATTGCGCAGCTCCCGCACATTCCCCGGCCAGTTGTAGCGGCAAAGCTCTGCGATCGCCTCCTCGGAAAACACCTTCTCTTTCCATCCGTTTTGCTTCGCCACTTGCCGCGCGAAATGCGCCACCAGCGCCGGAAAATCTTCCGGCCGTTCCCGCAGAGGCGGCAGCGTCAAAGGGAAGACAAAGACACGATGAAAGAGGTCTCGTCGAAACTCGTTCTTCTTCACCAGCTCTTCGAGGTTCCGATGGGTCGCCACGATCACACGCACATTCACCTTGATCGGCTTGTCGCCCCCGACGCGCTCCACTTCGCCCTCTTCCAGGACGCGCAGCAACTTTGCCTGCATCGGCACGGGCATGTCGCCAATCTCGTCCAGGAACAGTGTGCCGCCCTCGGCCTGTTCGAACTTCCCCAGATGTTTCCCCGTAGCTCCAGTGAACGCGCCCTTTTCGTGGCCAAACAGCTCGGACTCGATCAGTTCCGCCGGCACTGCTGCGCAATTCAGAGTGACAAACGCGTTCTCGTGCCGCGGCGACTTCTCGTGAATCGCCCGGGCCACCAGTTCCTTCCCCGTTCCGGTCTCACCCAGGATGCACACGCGCGTTTCGCTCGGCGCCACGCGGTCGATCTGCGCCTGGAGTCTGCTCATTGCCGGTCCGGATCCCACTAACTCGTGCTTGCCCAGCCGTACCCGCAGTTCGCGGTTTTCGTCTTCCAGGCGCGACAATTTCAACCCATTCTCGACCGTCAGCAGCAGCTTGTCCGTCGACAACGGTTTTTCAAGAAAGTCCAAGGCTCCGAGGCGTGTTGCTTTCACGGCCATTTCGATATTGGCCTGGCCGGAGATGAGTACGATGGGCGTTTTTACTCCCGCCTGCTTCAGCTCTTGCAGCAGTTCCATGCCGGTTTTTCCGGGCATCACCACGTCGGAGAGGATCAAGTCGAAGGGCTCGCTGCGAATCAATTCGATGGCGCGCAGGGCATTGTCGCAGACGGTCGCCTCGTGGCCCGACATGCGGAAAGCGCGGGCCAGCGACGCGAGGGTATTGGGATCGTCATCAATCAACAGGAGGTGAGCTTTGCGTGGCACGTAGAATTCCCGGGCTATTCGCGGGCCGCCGCGGCGCGTTCAGATTCCGCGGCATTCGCCGATGCCGACGTCGAAGGCTTCACCACCGCTCCGGCCTGGCGCTTCGGCAACTGGATCCGGAATGTGGCCCCTCGTCCTTCTTCGCTCGACACGGAAATCGTCCCGTGATGATCGGCTACCACGGACTGCACGATAGCCAGGCCCAGGCCGGTTCCCTGCTGCTTGGTCGTGTAATAGGGTGTGAACAGGCGCGAACATTCTTCGGGCGTCAGTCCTTTGCCCGTATCCGACACTTCAATTCGGACGTGCTCGTCGCTGTCGGCGGTGCGCAGCGTAAGGGTTCCGCCAGCAGGCATCGCGTCCAACGCATTCAGCACCAGGTTCTGGAATGCCCGGTGCAGCAAGTCCGGATCCGCGTCGATTTCCGCCAGCGACTCGGTAAGGAAATATTCCGTCGTGATTGCCGGCTTGCCCACGGCCGTAAACTGCGGCTCAAAGAGCCGGACGGCATTGCGCAACGTTTCGTTCACGTTCACGCGCGCAAATTGCGGCGCCGGCATTTTCGAGAAATCGCTAAACCTGCCGACGATGCTATTCAAGTTGGCGAGTTCCGCCTTCAGCGTCGCGGTGGCTTCGTTGAACACTTCCTGAAACTGCGCCGGTCCCAGCTGCTTGGCGCGCTGCAGGTTCTCCAGCGTGATTTGCATCGGGAAGAGGGGATTGCGCAGTTCGTGGGCCAGTCGCCGCGCCAGTTCTCTCCACGCCGCGACGCGCTCTGTCTGCACCAGTCTTTCTTTCTGGGCTGCTAGGGTTCGCGTCATTTCGTTGAAGGCGCCCGCCAGCTGGCCCACTTCGTCGTTCCCCTGAACGTCGATCTGCGTGTCCCATCGGCCGGACGCCACGTCGCGCGCACCATCCGCCAGTTCTTCCACCGGCCGGGTAATGCGTTTCGACACCCACCAGCTCACCAGCAATCCGATCAGCACGGCCGCCAACGCCACGACCGCCGCGGTCTTCAAAATCTGCCGCCGCAATTCCACCAACTCACGCTGGGGACTCCCCAACAGCAGCACACCGAGTAGTTCGCCATGCCGGCCAGTCAGTGGCATCGCGTGAAACGTCTCGGAGCTTGCCGGATCACTGGTCCACTGGATGGCTCGCACCACCATATCGGGCTGCGCCTGCTTGCGCACCTGCTCGATGAGCGGTTGAAACTGGTCGGCTTGCTGCGCCGCCCCGTTCGCATCCGTCAATGCCGATGGCGCAAAGTTTGCGTCCAGGTTTCGGTATAGGAGCGCCCGCATGCCGGTTGGCAGCACCAGCGACGCCAGAAAATTCTGGTCCAGGCGGCGCCCGCCAATCACGTACAACACCTTGTCGCCGACCGACTGCGTGCGCACGGCCGTCAACGAAAGTGCAATTGCGTCCGGTAATTCCTCACGCCGCAAGAAAGCCGGCGTGCCGTCCCAGTTCTTGGTTGCCGTCACCCAGTCGTTCTTATACCCGACCCGCGCCGGATATTGCGCCGACGAGATCAGCACACCGTCCGAATTCACAAATTCGACGAATTCCAGGTTGTGGGTCTGCGCCGCGCCGTTCGCATCGTGTACCCACAGGGACGTGTCCGTGTTGGGCCGCGCCAGGTCGATGGCCATCCGCACCGTCGCTTCCGAATTCGTAATGTTCTCCACTTGCTGAACAACCATTTCGCCGCGTTGCGCAAATTCCTTGCGAAACTGCGCCACCAGCGCTTCCGTCCTCTGCGCATCCATCTGTTCGAATGAGCGCTGCGTGTAGTAGGTCACGCCGTAGGTCACGAGTGACACGGACGCCAGCACGGTCACCACGAAAATCAGGAATACCTTGTTGCGGAAACTCATGGATGCACTCCCCGTGCCGCGTTCCCCTCGCCGGCCCGTTCACCGGCCACACCTGCCGCACTTTCTTCCGTATCCAGCCACACATCCGCCAGGCGCCATTCGCCGCATGGGCCCACAGACCAGTTTCGCACGTTGCTCGCGACACCTACATACTCAGGCAACAGCACCAGCGGCAGCACGCGCCGCGTTTCCAGCATTTGCTGCTCGTCGCCGAAAAGCTTCTCCGGATCGTTCGACTCGCTCGCCAGGTCCACGACTTTCTCGCTCCGAAAATACTGCGCCAGTGCCTGCAGCTCTGCCCGCGGCGAGACCGTGTCGTAGTGCCACGCGAATAAGTGCAGCCCTATGGCGGGAGTCGTGCTCGTTCCCGCCGTCGAGCCGTGCGGCACCAGCTGTATCGACAGATTCGCTTGTCGCGCGTTGACCGCCACTCGTTCCCCCAGCAGCTTCATCAGGTCGCCCACCGCATCCACTCGCAGCCGCAACGGCTCGGACCCGCCGGCGATATTCGCCGCCAGCCCGCCGCGAAGCTCTTTCGCACGTTGCAGATTCATCGGCGCGCTGAAGAGAAAAGCATATCCCGAGAGCCATTGCGGCAAAAGAGCCGTGGCAGGCGCCGCTTGCCTTTGTAGCAACACATTCGCCATCGTTTCCCGGTCCAGCGCCAGGTCGAGGGCTTCGCGGACTCGTGTGTCCACCGTCGACGACTGGGCTTCATCGAATCGCAGAGCGAGCAATGTGTCCGGCTGGGAACTCCACACCCGCAGGTTTTCCTGCCGCGCTTTTCTCACGAGGTCCGGCGGGATATCCACCACGTCTGCCCGGCCAGCCTGAAGATTCAGCACCTGGCGCAGAGCAGGATCGCCCAGGGTCACGTCAATCCCGTCGAGAAACGGGCGGCCTTCCCAGCACTCCAGGCTCGCGCGGAACCGCATGCGCGTCGCCTTTGCGGCTGCGCCATCCGCAGAAGGCGCGGCCTGGCTCTCCGCCAGCACAAATGGTCCGGTTCCGAGGAGCACGCCACCGCTCTGCACGCGAAATACGAAAAAGCGCCCGGAAGATAGTTGTTCAAGTAGATCCGGAATGGCTCGCTGCGCGCGGACAGTCACGCTGTTTTCGCCGTTCGACGCCGTCAGCCCCATTGGCAACAACGCCTGCAGGGCCACGGCCACATCTTTGGCCGCAAGCGGCGATCCGTCCGAAAACTTCACTCCGCTTCGAATCCGGAACTGCCAGCTTCTTAAGGAACTGTCATGCGTCCAGTCAGTCGCCAGCGCCGCCTGAAATCTTCCATACTCATCCAACGTCACCAACCGGTCGTACACGAGGCCCGCCAGCCTCTCCCCGTCTGCCGCCGCGAGCGATCCCGGCTTCCATTCGCGAGGGTCCAGCGAGACATTCGACGCTCGCAATTGCACCCGCAGCACTCCGCCATAGTGCGGATGCTTGGTTGCCATCAGCGGCGCCGGCGCGAGCACGGCCAACGCCAGCCACGCTGCGCTAATTCCCACAAGCCAATGTGACCTTATAGACCTCATAACTCCCTGTTCGCAGGTTTCGCGTGACCACCAGTGCCGCGCTGCGGCTCTCGCTCCCCGAAATGTTCAGGATCGGACCGGCAAAATCGCTCAGCAGCGCGCTGCTCCCTTTGCTCAATTCGCCCTCCGGCACCACCTGTAGCAGATCCGATTGGGACCAATCCGCCCCATCCGCTTCGACTTTCCACCTGACACCACCGCAGGGCGCCACGAGCACAACCGGCATCCGCCATGTCGCCTTCGCGGGCCGGCACTTTGTGTCGCCCGCGGTTGCCCAGCCCACCTGGCACCCTTTTTCGGGCAATGTGATCTTCGCCTCACCCGAATCGGCCGCCACTTCCCCGCGATAATCCCGCGATGCCTTGACTCCCGCCGTCGATAGCGATGCAATCTGCTGAATCGTTCCTGCCGCGTCGGTTTTCATCACCGAAAGGTCAGTGCCACGATACCCGAGCACCAGGTAGCCCCCGTCGCCAGCGCTTCCGTACACGCTCGCGTCCAGCACGCGATCCACGCTCCGAAGCACCAGTTGCTTTTCGATCCGCACCGGCACCACGGGAGCACTTGCCGCATGAAAGGCCGTTCGCGGCAACGTCACAAAACGTACCTCTTCTCTTTCGCCGAGATGTACGCCTGCTGAAAGCACGACATCCGTCGGAGTCTCTGCCACACCCACACGCAACAGATTCGCCGCGGAATCATCGGTCACACCCACGTGCGCCTTCTCGAGCGCTTTCCCGAAAGTCTCCTTCCATTCATTTCCAGTCTCGAATGCCAAGGCACCGTCCTCAAAATATTGCACGCGCAGTGGCCCGCGCAGGTTCGGTATTGCCGCGACGCGCTCTGCCAGCTGCCGCACCAGGTCGTCTAAAGTCGTTGGTGTATCCGACGCATTCGCCGGAACAATAACCGGGAAGTTGCCAGGAAAAAGCGAAGAGAAGGAGCAAACCGCGAACAGCAGGAGGCAGGCGAGATATCGTTGCACGGCGTTCTTTCCCGATGATAGCACGCGCCTTGCTGTCCAGGGCGCGCCTGCGAGGCCCGCAGCACGTCGGCCCCCGGCAACGCCAACCCCGGTGTTGGCAAGCATGTCCATTACGAATGACTAGTGACTCCGGTACTCGGCGTAGAGATCGAGCCGGTTCAGCATCCCGATGAGGATTAGCGTGTAGGCCAGATATTCCGCCATGCTCTCATCCGAAATATTGTAGAGCGCTTTTCTCCGCGCCTCGCGGATCGTCGCAAAATCCTCCGGCCGCAACGTCGCGACCGCGCTGGAGATAAATGCGGTGTGCTCCGCCACGCCGTAAATCGGCAAACTCTCCGCCACCGTCTGGCTCATCTGCTGCGGCGTGGCTTTCTCGTCGCGCATCTTCTGGTCGAATGCCGCCCCCCTCGTCGCCATCACTTCGTCAAACTCCTTCCGCGTGTGCGGCAGTCCGGCTACTGTTTCCAGCACCTGCTCGCGTGTAAATCTCGGGTGTGCATACTCCTCCGCATTCGGCGCCTTATACTTCATGACGGCTCGAATATCGTTCCGCCGGAACTCCTCTTCTACTTCCGCCATCTTCTTCCACTGGCTCAATGCTCGAAAACTCTCTTCCGTCAGCTGTTCCGCAAGCAGGTGCGCCGCCGCCGACCGCACAAACGGTTGCGGAGCGTCCAGCAGCTCGCTCAACGCGTTGCTCGCTGCTGCGGGTTGCATGCTCCCGTAGAGGAACAGCGCCGCTGTATCGGAATCCAGATCCAGTGAATGTTCTGAAATATGAATCGTCGCACTGGGGTAGAGAAGCAACTTCGCGGCCAGCGTGCGAACATCCACCCCCGCCTTGCTCAGTTCCAATGACAGTTCCAGATAGTTCGCGGGATCCGACTCCTGGAAATCCGCCTGGGCCAGCGCATCGCGAATCAGCTTCAACGTCTCCGGCGACTTGTCTGCGGGAAACAACATCTGGGCCGCGTCAAACTGGAACAGATGATCCGCCTTCTCTTCCGCCAGCAACCCGCGGATACACGTGACGCCGTCCGGGCCTGCTGCCTGCACCTCCCTCCAGAATGTGTCCAGTTCTTTGCTCTTTGCGTCGATCTGGCCCTGATCCAACTGGGCCGGGTGATATCCATACACCTTGGCCTTGCTCGCGCGAATCGCCCGGCACGCAAGTGACACATCGCCAGCCAGGAGCCTCGTTGCGCCTCCACCGCACGCCACAGCCATCATTCCCAAAATCGCAGCCACTCGCCCCAAAGTCCGCCGCAATTCCCACCTCTCGGAACCTTTCGCATGCTACCACCACCGCAACAAGGATGCCGGGCGGCTTGGTCAAGGCCGCCCGGCCGGTCAGGGAGTTAGCTCTGTTATTGGTCGCTCGGTGAAACTCCTGCTCCAAACGTTAGTCCAAGGTCGCGCGCGTGGTAATCTCGACGCTTTCCGGCACCCAAATCATCCGGTGCAATGTTCCTGCCGATTCCCGTAGCCACTCAAATCTTCGCACTGTAATGCGGTAGGTGGTTTTCCCGTTGAGCGAATGAAACGTGTAGACAGCCTTCACCCTCTCACTCTGCTCCATTTCCAGCGGCAATGACGCCGCCTCCGCTTCCTCAAACTCCTCGCCGAGCCTTCTCATCGTGGCGCTCGCCACCAGTTGCGCGTCCCGGCACCAGGTGTCGTGCCCTTGATTCACCCAGCGCTGCAGGTTTTCGGCCTGAGCGCGGTCTACGGCGAATGTGTAGACCTTTCGCTGCTCCTTCGCGGGCTCTGCACCCAGGCTGATCGCCATCCCGCTACCCAATGTCCACAACATCACGCTGAACATAATTCGCAAAACCAACGTCGTCACCGCGGCGATGTTTCGCACCTCCGGTTCCGGCATCCATCGATTCATGGCGTCCTCCTTGGCGGTCGTCGCCATCAGCACCTCGTTGTTTCTCGTAGAACGCCTCCGCCCCTTCCGTCTTGCGCCGCACGGGTGGCGGGGAACGCGGCTCGAAGAGGAGACCGGCCTCCGTGGAACCGAGCCAAGCGCGGCGGTGCTTGTCTTCTTGTTCCTCATTGGCGTTCTCCTTTCGTGTCGCGAACCGAGCCACCCGTTTTCGGCTCTCCGGCGAGCGGGCCTTGCTCTACCCGCATCGCCGAAACTTGTGCCTTACGGCCGCTTTTTCGCGCTGTGCTGCGCCGTGGCTGTTGCCATCGGATCGGGCGAGTCGTCCGGGTCATCCGGCACATCCGGCGAAGCCTTCGTCGCGCTCCCGCTCTGGTTCTGCTGGAACGCCGACCGCATCACGTCCGTCGCAAAGAAGTTCTTGCCATCCATTGGCACCATCATGATTTGCAGCTTGTCCGACAGCCGTTCCGCGATGATCTTCTGGATCAACATCGGATTCTGTTTCAGCACGCTCGCTTCATATTTCATTCGCTCGGAATCCGCCGCGGCCGTCACGCGAATCCGGTTGGCTTCCGCCTCCGTCAGGTTCTTCTGCCGCTCCACTTCCGCCTTACTGTCGATGATCTTGGCTTGGGCGGCGGCCTCTGCGTTCTGCAGCGTTGCTTCCTTCCGCGCTTCCGCTTCCAGCTTCGTCTGCTCGATCTGTTTCTGCTTGAGCGGCAGCGTGTACTGCATCGCGTCCGCTTCCGCCTTGGCCTGCAAGACGCGCACTTGCGCCTGCGCTTCAGCCTGTTTCACGTCGCGAGACTTCTGCGCCTCCGCCTCCAGCTCCGCGATTTTCACTTCCTTCGTTTTGATTTCCTGTTCGGTTCCGAGCCGTTCGTTCTCCTGCTCCTTCAGCAGCAGGCCTTCCAGCCCCCGCGCATATTCCGCCGGCAATTGAATGTCGCGCAGCAGTACTTCGCGCACGACGATTCCGTCGGTCGCCAGGCGCGTCTTGATCTGCTCCGCCGCCTGGCTTCGCAATTCCTCGCGCTTCACCGCGAAGATCTCGCGCGTCACGTAGTTCGGTGCCAGCTGCCGGTAGGTTGACGACACCACCGGCCCTACCACCTCTTCGCCCACGGGTTGCGGCAAGTTCGAATGAATAGCTGTCAGCTTGCCCGGGTCCAGCCGGTAACGCACCGTAATCGCCAGCCCGAGGTTCAACCCTTCTCTCGCCTGCACGGTCAACACGTCGTTCGCCGTCGTTTTGGCTCCCGCTGCCGGCGCGCTCGCCGCCGTCACGTACACCTGCTCCCGCGCGTCGTACAAAACGATGTCGTCAACGAGCGGCTTTAGAAAATGCACTCCCGGATATAACGTACCGGGGCGCGCGCCGCTGAACTGGCTGACGCGGATGCCGGCGTACCCGTCGGGCACCACGGTGATGCTCAACGCCAGCAGCACCGGCAGCACTCCGGCCAGCGCCAACTGTTGCGCCAGCCGCCAGCGCACGGGCCCGAAAGGGCGTTTCGCCATTGGCGTTATTCCCCCGGATTCACCCGCTCCCGACTGCTCCAGCAGCCACCGCAACCGCATGGCCGTATACACGTCATACGCAACCACCACGAGGGCACTCCCGAACAACCCGATGCCCACCGTCATCAACAAGAACTTCAGAGCAAGCATGGTCTCTTCCTTTCTCTCCAATTCCCGGGGGAGCTGCCGCCCAGTGACCCGGCGCGGCTCGTCCTCTCCGGGAAACCCACTCGCTGCTTAACGCGCCGCTCTCGCGTACACCCGCGCCACCATCTGCGTTCCGCACTCGATCGGCGCCTTCGCCATGCGCCGGCCGGCCGTCGCCGGTTGCATCAGCTGGAAAGCCACCTTCAGCAGCAGTCCCTGCAGAGCCACAGCAGCGAACAGCGAAAGCAGCGTCGCCAGGATCACCGCTACATATCCGAACATCGTTTCCATCGTCATTCTCCTTGGGGCTGGGAATCCTTATCGCCGGCCGGGTGCTTCTTCGCCGGCCTCCGGATTGGTCTGGTTCTTTGCCATCATCACGTCCGGCTCTCCGCCAAACACCCGGGCGATTTCCTCATTGCGCCCGACAATCAGCGAAACGCGGTCGCCCACCTGCACCCGTGCAAACAGATCCGCGATGTCGCGATTGCGCATTCGAATGCATCCGTGCGACGCATTCTTCCCGATAGAATCCGGTCGGTTCGTTCCGTGAATCCCGAATCCCTTCACATCCAACCCAATCCACCGCGGCCCTAGCGGATTATCTTTTCCTGGCCCGATCACCACGCCGGGGCGGTAGTACGTGGGATTCTCCAGCCGTTTCGCGATTCGAAACTCGCCATTCGGGCTCGGGCTCACCATGGCCCCCACCGCCACGTCGTACACCTTCACCACGCGCTCCCCCTCCAGCAGCGCCAGTTTGCGGTCCACAATGCTCACCACGATTCGCCGTTCGGTCTTCGGTTCAGCAGGTTCCACACGAGTGGGTGTTTGCGCTGCGGCTCCAATGGCGGAAAAAGCGAGGACAACGAGGAGGTGAGAAGCTTGCTTCGCGAAGGTTGCGGAGATTGGCTGGTTCACGATGTTCTCTCCCTTCTGGCCTGCGCCCAAGAGAATCGCACACCGTTTACCATTCATAATTTATTGCACTTAAAAGACTTACACTGTGCTAAGCCTGATGAATCGTGTGCCGCGAGACACGCCGTGTTGCCACAGACGCGGGCATAGTTGGAACAGCACGACTCATCGCGGTTTCGCGACTGTAGAGGCACCCTTCCCGCTTTGCCGTCTTCCGGTCGTCGCGCTACTCTAGAATTGTTCTAGGAGAGAGGCTTCTTCATGCCACAGTCGCAAGGGATCCGTATCGGCAGGATCCTCGGCATCCCCATCTACCTCGATTACAGCTGGATTCTCATTTTTGTCCTCATCACGTTGTCTCTCTCCCTCCAGTTCACTCAGCAGTTCACCCATTGGTCCGACGCCGAGCATTGGGGAGTCGGCATCGTCACCAGCCTTCTCTTCTTTGCCTCCGTCGTCTTCCACGAACTGGCGCACAGCGTGGTGGCTCAGCGCTACAAGATCAAAGTCCTCTCCATCACTCTCTTTCTCTTTGGCGGGCTCGCGCGCATTGGCCGCGAACCCGGCAAGCCCATCCAGGAGTTCAACATCGCCATCGCTGGCCCTCTCGCCAGCGGCTTCCTGTACGTCTTGTTTTCTGGAATCAAAGCGCTCTTCCCGGGCCAGGAAATGATCGGCGCGGTGGCAGACTACCTCAGCTTCACCAACAAGTGGCTGGCTCTGTTCAACCTGCTTCCCGGGTTTCCTCTCGATGGCGGGCGCATCTTCCGCGCCATCGTGTGGGGCGCCACCAAGAGCTTCGGCCGCGCGACGCGCGTCGCGGGTGCCAGCGGCAAGCTCATCGCCTACATCATGATCGCTCTGGGCATCCTTCTTCTCTGGGGACGCCCCGCCACCGGGCTGCTCGCCGGCATGGGCAAGTGGGACGGCATCTGGCTCGCTTTCATCGGCTGGTTCTTGCTCGTTGCCGCACAGGCCAGCGTTACCCAGGTCACCATCCGCGAAACGCTTGTCGGCCTCACTGCCGCCGACGTCATGAGCCACGAGGTGCCCACGATCCCCGGCAACATGAGCCTTCCCGAGTATTCCAGCGAGGTTCTTCGTACCGGGCGGCGGATCCACATCGTCACCATGGACGATCGCCTCGTCGGCCTAATGAACGTAGCAGCTCTGAACACCGTTCCCCGTGATGAGTGGGACATGAATTCCGTTCAAGCGGTAATGGTTCCCCGCGACAAGATTCTCTGGGCCTCGCCCAGCGAGCCACTGCAGCGTGTGCTCGAGCGGTTGATGGCCGCCGACGTTAATCAGATGCCGGTGGTCTCCCACACCGACGACGGTGCCGCTCACATCATCGGCATGATTACTCGCGACGCGATTCTCCGTGTCATCCAGACGCGCAGCGAACTCGCTTCTACCCTCAACTCCCGCTGACTCAGCCGGTCACCTGATCACGTCGAGTTACTACTTTCCCGGCGCCTTCGCCCCGCTGAAACGGAAGGCACCACCCCGAACATTCACCGAAACACGCGCGAATCCCGCAGCCGTTAACCGTTCGAACGCCGCCTTAGCCGTTAGGGGAGTGAACGTGCTTCCAATGTGACCGATCCGATTCATCCGACTGTCGACGATCTCAAATCCCACCAGCGCGCCGCCAGGTCGTAACACCCTCATCACTTCCCCAAGCATCCGGTCCTGCAATTGCACCGACTTCAGGTGATGCAACACCAGAATCAACGACGCGCACGAAAACCGCTCCGCTTCGAACGGCAGTTGCCCTCCGTCGCCACAAACAATCTCCACACCGGCGTCGCGGAGCTTCAACCTCATCTTTGCCGCTGACCGCATATCGTATTCCAGCGCCGTCACCCGTTTCGCGCGCGTCCGTAGAAATCGTGCCCCTGCGCCGTATCCCGCGCCAATTTCGAGCGCGTGTTCGCCCACCTTTTGGCCCTCGAACACCCAAGGCAGCAGGTGGTGTTCGGAGAAATAGCGCCATACCGAAGACGAACAAGCAAAATGCTCGAAGGAGTTCATGGTGAGGGAATCAGTCTAACGCACAGGGGCCGCCGAACCCGTGTCAAACAGCGCTTGATTTTTATCTCTACCTATGTAGACTTATAGTGTGGGCATCAGGCTGCGCATCTCTCGCCAGACTCTCGACCTCCTGGAGGCTTTGCTCCTACAGCCCTCGCACTGGCACCACGGCTACGCTCTCAGCCAGACCACCGGCCTGGCCTCCGGCACTCTCTACCCCATCTTGATGCGCCTCGATAAATCCGGCTGGCTGGAAACTCGCTGGGAAGACACGCCCGCCCCCGGCCACCCGCCGCGCCACCTGTACCGCCTCTCCGGCAACGGCCGGGAATGGGCCCGCGAGGAACTCCGGTCGGCGCAGCAAACGAAGTTCTGGAAACCCGCTCACGGGAAGGTGTGACGTGTCTTCGCCTCAGCCACCTTTGGCCAAGACCGTGGCGATCAAATCGCTGGAGTGGGCCGTGCGCTTCTGGCCCGACGACTCCCGTCACTGGGGCGTAGCACTGCTGGCGGAAACTCACGAAATCGCGCAACCCATCGAAGCATTTTTTTGGGCGCTCGGAGGCGTGAGCTTGTTCCTCCGCTCGCATCTCTCCCATCTTCTCGCTCTTCTGAAGCTCCCTCCCGGTCGCACCACCGCTCCGATTCCTGTCGGTTCCGGCGGTGGCCCGCGCTTGCCGCGCAACCCTCGCCTCGTTACGGCACTGATCTTCCTCGCGGTCGTGAGCTTGCTCCTCCTTCCTTCCGGCCGGGACGCCGCCCGCATCACCGCTTCCAGCTGGAACGGCTTCGGCGCTACTCCCGGAGAAATCCGGGCGGTGGAACGCCTTGCCGCAGAGGCTCAGAAGGCCGGCGACGCGCGCCAGCTGGCGTTTCTCGCCAACTGCGAACCGGATCCCGCCCGCAGCAAGGAATTCGCCAATCACGCGGTCCAACTCGATCCGTCTCTCGTTTGGATTTACGCCAGCCGCTATAGGCGACCCGTCGACACGGTCACCGACGCACAATGGATCGCGCGCCTTCAGGACTCCGACCCTGACAACGCTTTTGTGTACCTGCTTGAGGCACAATCGCACGTTGATCCCGACGCGTGGTCAAGATGGTGGAGCTCCAGTATTGAACCCGCGCATCCCTCTCAAGTCCCGGGCTATTCCGAATGGCTCGCTGCGATGGATCGCGCGTCAAGTGCGCCTCGCTACGACAGTTACTCTCTGCGTCATGCGGAACTGACACGCCAAGGCTGGGCCAAGTCGCCCAACGTCCCTCTCTCTCTTGTCACTTACAGCTTGTGGTCGCACATTCTTCCGGATGTGGGCTTAGTTTGGCGCTACGTGGATCTTCGCATCCGGCAAGGTCAGTCGGCCTTGGCAGCCGGACATCCGCTCGAGGCCGAGCAAATCCTTCTTCAAATCAGTTCTTTTGCACAGAGGATGGTTGACGGAAGCCAAACTGACTTTGAACGCCTCAGTGCATTCGAGGTAGCGCGTCGCAGCAAAAAAAACTTGCGTGACCTTTATACGCAAACCGGCCGAATCGCGGATGCCCGCGCCACTGCCGCTGAACTATCTGAACTCGAGACCGCAAAGGAAATCCATTGGCGTAACGCGAATAGATTCCGCGTATCAACCCACGTTCGCGGGAGGGCCATACTCGTGCAGTCGTTGGCCTTCGCTGCGCTCCTCATCGCGCTCTTCACGCTCTTGAGTCTGGTCCTTCTGGAAATGCTCCGCTCGGCCTGGCGGCGGTTCCCCCGCGTCGGATGGATTGCGTGCCGGTTGGCGGATTTCGGACCCGCCATAGTTCTGGTTCTGGCAGCCGGCTTCTTGCTCGCCTTTCAGCCGTTCGCCCTCGCCTTGGAGCAGTATCGGTCCGCCGCTTCGGCCAGCACAGCCGGGCCCGATTTCGTCTCGCAACTGTACGTGCTCGGTGCAGCCCAGCCGCTTGTCTATCTCTCTCAACCCTCGCTGCAGGCTGCGCTCTGGATGGCGCTGATTGTCGTACTGTCAGTGATTGCCCTGGTCATCATCGGCCGCAACGTCTGGCGCCGTGCCGTACCCGCCCATCGCCGCTAGTGCACCATCGGACCGATTCGCCGGAGCGCCGCCGCAAACACATCCGCGTTGTATGCCGAGGGGTTTTCGAGTTGCTGGAACAATCCGTTAATCGCCGCGCGGATCTCCGCGTCATTCGCCGGCTTGGTATCTCGGCTGTACGCGATATACAGCGCATCCGCCGCCATCGCCGCCTGCTCTGCAGCGCGCTCGTCCGCCAGCGCGATCGCTTCCGCGTTCTCGGAGATTCCCTGCAGCGCCCGAAGCGTGATCGCGCGATCGTACGCCAGCCCCGCCAGCCGTTCCGCCATTCGTTGCGCCGCCGTTCCTGCCGCGGCCGCCGCACTCGCTGCTCCATTCCGGTCGGGATTCAGCCTGCTCATTTCGGTCGACACGGCCTGCATCTGCTTCTCTAACTCCTGCGCCGCGCCCGCGTCCACTTGCGCCGCAAAATAACGGAAGACCGCATAGCGCGACGCATTCCACGCCGGATCGCCCGGCCGCCGCCCTTCATACCCATGTTCCTGCCGCCAACTATCCTTTGCCGGGCCCAGCGCGTGGTGACACGCAAAACACGAAAGCTCCGCATACTCCGGCCAAACGTCTTTCTTGTCGGTGCGTTCGTTTCTTGCTCGCCATACCAGACGGTTCATCGACGCGCTCAACTGCGCCGCCTGCCCGGCAGCCCAGTCCCGCACTCCGGACCACGCCGCGTCGTCTACCGGCTCGCCAGGAGCCGATTCCCGCGGCACTTTCCAGTGCCTGGGCATCACCGCCGAAAACGAATCGAGTTCGAAATACAAGTCCGGATGCCCCGCGGCGATCATTTCGTGATCCACAAATTTCTCGCGCGTTCCCAGGTGGCACTCCAGGCACAGGCCCGTCCGCGAAATCACGCCTCTCGTGTCGCGCATTCCCAGCGCAACCGATTTTTCGTGTGCCCACTCCCGCGTCGTATGCGGTCCCAGCCACGCCGACGCTGGCCCATGGCACGATTCGCAGGACACGCCTTCCGCTATCTCGAACGCTCGCCCGCGCTGTTCCGCCGTCGTGTACAGGGCGTGGCATGCCAGGCATTTCGGGGCTTCCTCCGCCTTGGCTCCCAGCTTCAGAATCCTTGCCATGCGCTCGCCCACTTCTCCCGTCAGCGCCTGGTACGCTTTGCTGTGCTTGTCCTGCAGAATCCACGTCGAGTATTCGTTCTGTAGAACGCGGCTGCCCGCGACCGGCCTCACGCTTCCGTGGCAACTGGTCGCCGCGCACGATCCCGGGCCGATATACTTCACCGGCTCCTTTGTGTCCGTGGCCGGCGAAGCCAGCGTGACCAATGCGAGAATTGCGGTGCAGAGGTAGAGCGCGCGGAGCGAGTAGAGTCTCATGTCCAGGAGCAGCCTGCGGTGAGGCAGAAATATCGCCTTCGTATAGCGTCCAGTTTCAGCGAAAATGCTGGCGGCGCACCCGGCCTTTTTCCGCCCGTTGCGCGAAAAGACAACGGCTCGCGATTTTCACCCCGCATTGCCCCGCGTCTATGCGCAAATACCCTATATCTAGTTGGCGTTCCGTGGCTTGACGGCCGGCGCGCCTATTCGCGAGCCCTCTGACCTGTGATCTTCGACGAACTGCACGCCATCCAGTTGCGTTGCGGCTATTTGCCCAAAGCCGAACTCGAAGCCCTTTCCCAGCGCACGCAGACTCCTTTGTATCAGCTCCACAGCGTCGCCAGCTTCTATCCGCATTTCCACCTCGTCCCGCCCGCCAACGCTGAAATTCACGTTTGTGCCGACATGAGTTGCCGCCTCAACGGCGCCTGTGATCTTCGCGCCGATCTCTCCCGTCGTTTCGCCAATTCCCGCCCCCAGGACGTCCAGATCAAGGATGTCAGCTGCCTCGGCAGGTGCGATCGCGCTCCTGCGGTCGCCATTAACGACGCCATCTTCGACTCCGTCTCCGCCGACCAGGTCGAACAACTGGCCCGGCGGGCTTCGCGTGGTGAAGAACTTCGTCCGGATCATCCTCAAGCGATGCGGGTCCGGTGCGATTCCGATCCGTACTCAGAAAACGAAAAGTATGGCGCGCTCCGCAAACTGGCCGCTTCCCGGGATTTCGATGGCGTCCTCGCTACTCTGAAAGAAGCTGAACTCCGCGGCATGGGCGGCGCCGGCTTTCCCACCTGGATGAAGTGGGACCTCGTTCGTAAACAGCCCGACCCCACGAAGTACATCGTCTGCAACGCCGATGAAAGCGAGCCTGGCACGATCAAGGACCGTTTCATCCTCAGCCATCTCCCTCATCTCGTCGCCGAGGGCATGATCATCGCCGGTCTTGTTACTGGCGCGAAAAAAGGCATTCTCTATATCCGTCACGAATACCCTCTGCAAGAAGAGGTTTTCGGGGAAGAAATCCGGCGTTGTGGCAAAGCCGGCCTTCTCGGCAAGAGAATCCTGGGCAGCGACTTCGACTTCGAACTGGAAGTCTTCGTCAGCCCGGGCGGCTACATCTGTGGCGAAGAGAGCGCGCTCCTGGAAGCCATCGAGGGCCATCGCGCGGAACCGCGAAACAAACCGCCCTTCCCCGGCCAAGCCGGCTTGTTCCAGAAACCCACCGTCATCAACAACGTGGAGACCTTCGCCAACGTTCCGCAAATTCTCGCCCGCGGCGTGGATTGGTACAAATCCGCCGGCGCCAACGGTTCACGCGGCCTCAAATTTGTCGGCGTCAGCGGCCATGTGAACAATCCCGGCGTCTTCGAAGTTCCCCTCGGCGTCTCCATGCGCGACGTCATTTTTGGCCACGCCGGCGGTATTCGCGGTAGTCGCCAGCTCAAGGCCTTCGCCCCCTCCGGCCCCTCGTCCGGTTATCTCCCCGCAACTCTGGCCGATATTCGCCTCGATTTCAAAGCGCTCGCCGATGCCGGCTCCATGCTCGGTTCCGGCGCCATCGTCGTTTGCGACGATACTACCTGCATGCTCGACATGGCTCTTACCGCGGTCAAGTTTTATCGCAACGAGTCCTGCGGCAAGTGTGTCCCCTGCCGCATGGGTTCGCAGAAACTAGTCGACCTGCTCACACGCTGGACGCAGGGCAATCTTTCCGACTCTGCCTATCGCGCCGACTTCGCTCTCATCGACGAACTTTCGCAGGCCATGAATCTCACCTCCATCTGCGGCCTCGGCCAGATTGTTCCCGCTCCCATCCAATCCGTCCTCAAACACTTTCGCTCCGAAGTCGATGCGCACGTTCTTCGCGGCCAGTGTCCCAGCGGAATCTGTTTCTCTGCTGCTGCCCGAATGCCAGAGCTCGCGCGCGTGGGGATTCGCCCGTAAATGTCTGCCGCCTCCCAACTCGTTGAACTCACCATCGATGGCAAGCCCGTCCAGGTTCCCACGGGCACCACCGTCTTCGACGCGGCGCGTCTCAACGGCATTCCGATTCCGACTCTCTGCCACTTGCAAAGCCAGACTCCCGTCGGCGTTTGCCGCCTCTGCGTCGTCGATACCGGAGCCCGCGTCCTGAGCGCCTCGTGTGTCCGTCCGGTCGAGCCGGGCATGAAGGTCAGCATCAATTCGGAAAAAGTTCTCGCTGCACGAAAAACGCTGCTCGAACTTCTGATGGCCGATCATCCGTCGCCCTGCGCCCGCCAGCAGCATTCCGGAGACTGTGAGCTCGAGGCGCTCGCAAAGCAGGCCAACCTTGGCGCGTCTCGCTTCCCCCGTCGCATGACCTCCCGCGGCGCGGACGATTCTTCCCTCGCCATCGCTGTCGATCGCGACGCTTGCATTCTCTGCGACCGCTGCATCCGTGGCTGCGATGAGATCAAGAACAATTTCGTCCTCGGCCGCATGGGCAAGGGCTACTCTGCCGGAATCGCCTTCGATCTCAATTCCCCCATGGGCGATTCCACCTGCATTTCCTGCGGCGAATGCATGGTCTCTTGCCCGACGGGCGCACTTACCAACAAAGTCGCCGTGGGCACCGCGATCGCTTCCGGCCAAGCTACGCAACACCTTACCGCCGAGGAACTGCATCGTATGCCGGTCTTCGCCGGAGTTTCCGGTACCTTCCTCGAACTCAATCGCGGCGCCATCGTCAAACGCCGTTTCCGCGCCGGTGAAGTGATCTGCCGCGAGGGCGATTTCGGTTCCACCGCGTTTTACATCGTCGAAGGCCAAGCGCAAGTGGCCATCGCCACGCCCATCGCACACGTCAAATCCCACGGCGGCGCACAAGGCTTCTTCAAGCGACTTACCAGTGTCCTCGTCGGCCGCGAAGACGACCAGCGCGACGATGAAGCACCCGACGGTACCATTCCCATCGACGCGTCGGTCGACCTTTCCTACGGCAACCCCGTCGCCGAACTTGGACCCGGCGATCTTTTCGGCGAAATGACCTGCATGAATTTTTACCCGCGCTCCGCCACGGTGCGCGCAAAAACCGATGTCGTCACGTTCGAAATGCTCCGCAACGTGCTCGACATCATGATGAAGAACAAGACTTTCCGCGCGCAGCTCGACGAGAACTACCGACGCCGCGCCCTCGAGACCCATCTTCGCGGCGTCCCCATGTTCGCGGAACTCTCGCCCGATTTCATTGAGCACCTCAAAAAGAGTGTCGAGCTGATCCGCTACGCCCCCGGCCAGGTCATCGCGCGCCAGGGCGATCCAGCGGACTCCTTTTATCTCGTGCGCATCGGCTTCGTGAAAATCGCGGAAGATTACCCCGGCGGTGAGCTTGTCCTCGCATATGTCTCCCGCGGCGATTATTTCGGTGAAATCGGCTTGCTCGGGGGCGGCGTCCGCACCGCCACGTGCACTGCGCTCGATCACGTGGAACTGGTCAAAATCTCCGGTGACGATTTCCGCGAGATGGTCGCGCGTTTTCCCAGCGTTCGCGCCGGTCTCCAGGCTGTTGTTGCCGAACGCCAGGCCGCTAACACCCAGCGTCTCCAGATGGTCCAGAGCGTTCCCATCGACCAGTTCCTCTCGCAGGGACTGATGGAAGCGCAAAGCCTCCTCATCCTCGACCTCAAGAAGTGCACGCGTTGCGATGCCTGTGTAAACGCCTGCGCCGATGCGCATGACGGCGTCACTCGCCTCGTCCGCGATGGCCTGCGCTTTGAAAACTTTCTTGTTGCCACTTCCTGCCGCCAGTGCCGCGACCCGCTCTGCATGGTCGGCTGTCCTGTCGGCGCCATCCGTCGACGCAACTCTCTCGAAGTCATCATCGAAGACTGGTGCATCGGCTGTGGCCTGTGCGCCCGCAATTGCCCGTACGGCAACATCAATCTCCATCCTTTCGACGTGCGCGTTGAGGACCTCGAAAATCCCGGGCGCAAAAAAGCCGTCGTCCAGCAAAAAGCCACCTCCTGCGATCTCTGCACGCACCTCAAAGAACCGAGCTGCGTGTACGCCTGCCCGCACGATGCCGCACACCGCGTCGACCCACGTAAATTTTTCGCTTCTCTGAACAGCCAGGAGCCGCACGCATGAGGATGGACCAAACGCAGCGCGGCTGGTTCTTCATCTCCCTGGCTATCCTCGGCGGCAGCGCCGTCGCCTACGCTGCTTACGCCCGTGTCGCTCCCTCCGGCCCTCGCGGCAGCAGCATGATCGGTCTTGCCTTCGGCATCCTCGGTTTTGCTTTTATGCTTTTTGCCGCACTTCTCGGTGCGCGGAAACGGGTCCCCACCTGGCGTCTTGGCCGCGCTCAGGCCTGGATGCGCGGTCACCTCTGGCTCGGCTTTCTCAGTCTCCCGTTGATTCTCTTCCACGGAGGCTTCCACTTCGGCGGCACACTCACTCGCGTGTTGATGTGGTTGCTCATTATCACCGTGGCCAGCGGCGTCTTCGGTGCCCTTCTCCAACACTATCTCCCGCGCATCATCACTGCCGACATTCCTCTGGAAACCATCTACGACGAGATTCGCAACGTCCGTCGCGCTCTCCGCGAAGAAGCCGACCGCGCCATCGAATCTGTCTGCGGCAGTCTCGGCTTCGCCCGCCACGATTCGGAAGGCCAGCGCGCTGGCGGTTTCACCGCGCTCCGTCCCATCGTGGCAGCCGCAGCGCCGCTGCGCACCTCTGCCTCCGTTAGCGCGGGAGCCAGCGCCGCCGTCGCTCCCGTCGTCGAAACAATCCTGTTGACCGGCGACGAGGCTGCTCCCCTGAAACGCTTTTACCTGCAGGAACTCCGTCCTTATCTTGATGAACCGAAAAAGCGCGGCCAGCGCCTCGCCAGTTCCGACCGAGCGAAGATGGCTTTCGCAGGCATCAGGACGTTTCTCCCCGCCCATGCGCATCCCACCCTGCGCGACCTTGAAGATATCTGCGACGAAGCGCGCCAGCTCGTGCTCCAGGAGCGCCTCCACCACTGGCTCCACGGCTGGCTCCTGCTCCACGTCCCGCTTTCGCTCGCACTCCTGGTATTGGGCGCGGTCCACGCTGTCATGGCACTGCGCTATTAGATTTCCGTTTGCAGGTGAGAAAAGCTAGTGGCACGCACCCGGACAACCAAAAAACTCGCGCAGCGCATTGACTTGAACTATTTCAAGCGCCCTACGCCTTTCAAGCGCGTGAAGTTCTGGCTCACTGTCCTTGTGCCTGTATTGGCCCTCGCCTGGATCGCGTGGCGCGGTTTTAGCCGCGATTCGCGTGTCTACTCCAGTGGGCGCATGAGTGCCCCGCACGCGGTCCTTGAAAAACAATGCTCCGCCTGCCACGTCTCCAAGCCCGGAGAGTTCTCCGCCGCCGCTGTCGACTCCGCCTGCCTCTCTTGCCATGACGGCCCGCAACACCATTCTCTGGCCGGCCTGCCCGTTCCAGATTGCGTGACTTGCCACACCGAACATCGCGGCCGCATCTCGCTGGCGGCGAGCAACGAGAGCTGCGCTGCGTGCCATTCGCGCCTGAACGCCGACAAGTGGGGGCGCATCAAGAGTCTCGAGGACGGCCATTTGGAATTCGCGACCTTGCGCGACAAAGCAAAAGATCCCGGCTCGATCCGCCTGAACCACGCCGTGCATATGAAGCCGATTCGCGAAGGCCCAAACGGGCCAATCGTCCAGCTTCAGTGCTCTGATTGCCATCGTCCTGCGGCGGTCAGTTCGCCGTGGCCCTACGAGGATCGCGCCTATGCCGGCGTGACGCCATCGTACTCGACCGAGGTCCACGCTGCCTCGGCAGCGAATACACTTCAGCCTCCTAAGCCGTTCACCGGCCGTGAATCCATGCTCGCGCCGAAATTCGCCACCGCCTGCGCGCGCTGCCACCTTCTCACCTTCGACAAACACTTCGACGAGGGTGCACCCCACGACAAACCGCAAGTGGTCCACGCTTTTCTTGTGAAGAAATTTCAGGAATACATCGCCTGGCACCCCGCTGACGTCCGCGTCGCCCGCGATCCCAAGCGCGACCTGACCGGCAAGCCCCTTCCTCCCGGGGTCCGCATTCTCACACCCGCCCAATGGGTGAGCGAACGCACCACCGACGCCGAGGAACTTCTCTGGCGCAAAACCTGCAAACAGTGCCATCAGCTTGTTCTGAGACCGGGTGATTCGTTACCCGAGATCGCACCGGCGAATTCCGTTGCAAAGTGGTTTCCTCACGCGAAATTCGATCACGACACCCATCGCGGCTTCAGCTGCTCCGGCTGCCACCAGAAAGCGCTCACCAGCACGGAAACTTCCGAAATCCTCGTCCCCGGCATCTCCAATTGCCAGGCCTGTCATGCCCCCGGTCCCGATCATGCCGAGTCCCGATGCTTCGAATGCCACACCTACCACGATTGGTCGAAGCGCAAAGAAGTTCACAGTACTTTCACACTTCCGGCTCTCCAGTCGCACTCCGGCAATTGAACTCTTCTGCGCCGACCTTCGGCGGCCAGCTACCCGTTTACCAGCGCCATCATCTCCGGCGTGTACCGAGCTCCTTCCACCGGAATCGCCGCCACAAGCTCACGAATCTCCTTCAGGTCTTCGGCATTCAACTCCACCCGCAGCGCTCCCATATTGTCTTCCAGATAGCGTAATCTTTTCGTTCCCGGAATCGGCACAAGGTCCTTCCCTTGCTCCAGCACCCATGCCAATGCCAGCTGCGCCGGCGTGCATCCCTTCTTCTTCGCCAATAGCTTCACCGCATCCGCCAGCTTCATGTTCGCTTTCAGCGCCGCCTCGCCAAACCGCGGATTCGTTCTTCTCCAGTCTGTCTCGTCCAGATCCTCCAGTTTCTGAATCGCGCCGGTCAAAAATCCGCGTCCCAACGGGCTGTACGGCACAAAAGCAATTCCCAGTTCGCGGCAGGTCTCCAGCACGCCATTCGTTTCTACATCGCGCGACCACAGTGAGTATTCGCTCTGCAGCGCCGCGATCGGGTGCGTTTGGTGCGCTTTCCGAATTGTCGCCGGTGAAGCCTCC